>CEPH01173122.1_pt1 | contig 83832 bp, 157 predicted proteins | sample 530571 | NCBI WGS metagenome assembly CEPH01 (sample SAMEA2620413, study PRJEB7988) | marine metagenome | biome: marine biome (ENVO:00000447); feature: surface water layer (ENVO:00002042); material: "saline water (ENVO:00002010), including plankton (ENVO:xxxxxxxx)" | depth 5 m | reverse complement strand
ATCTTTGTTATTACGAATATGTGTATAGTATTCCTCTGTAATTAATTTATTTGGCAACCACCCTTTACTTACAGCCTGCCACATTGCGATTAGATACTCATGTACATCACAGCCAAGACGTTTAGGAGCCACTTGTGGAGACACTTTATCAATCATATTAGCACCACCAACAAAAGGCTCTACATACCACATATCCGAAGTGTGGTCTTTAAGGATAATAGGTAGCAACTCTTTTGCGTGACGTGCTTTTGACCCCATATATTTCATAACACCTCCTCAAAACATCACTTGATTAAACAAGTCACTAGGATACTCCATGAATGTCACTTTGTCAACATTGCTATTCACTTTATAACGAAGACAGAATGTCCCATCTTCATTCTTGTTTACAAACTTAGCATAGCAATATTCTCCAATGCGAATAGCTTGAATACTGTTCTTTGGTTTAGCTGATAGTCCATCATGTGTTACGATAGTGGCAACACCCGAGCAAGAATGCATGTGTTGCAAGAACAGACGATCAAACTTACGATTGGAGATTAGCTTACGTTCTCCTTGATAGCGGTTACACATTTTGTTCTCCTTCAGTCATATTTCTCTTCTCCAATATCCACCTTATAATCCAGCACTTCTTCGCTCTTACTAAGAATTGTACGTTCTGTTTGTTCAGCATAGATCAATGTAGATAGCTTTGTCAACAGAACATCTGGAATCATTGGTAAGTATTCTACAACATCACAGTAGGCATTCATCATTAATTTACTAGAACACCCCATCTTGTGCGTACCATCTGTAGCACTACCACCGCATTCAGGACAACGAATATCCTCTATAAGCATAGCATCCTCCTATTTAGCAACAATCCAGTACCCGTCAGTATTAAACTCTATGCTTTCATAACCATCGTACTCTCTGATCTTAAAGAGAGTTCCAGCTTCTACCCAACAAACTCGACAATCTTCTAAACCACCTAAGTATTCGTCAGGCCACCTACCTTCACAGTAACTTTCCAACTCATCATGATCTGCACCTGATTCAATCATTACAGCAAGGGTCTGATCTAATGCCATTTCTTCATTCCCCCAGCTAGACCAACCAGCACCATAACCGGGGCTATACACGATACCAATTTTCTTTTCCATAAAATCCTCCTTCTGTTTAAGAGATGGGAGCAGAGCGTAACCAGAATGTTACTCCCACCCCCTTTCTTTGTCAACTATCTTTTACTTCTTCTGTTGTTTCTTTCTTAGCTTTAGCTCGTGTCCGAGGATTAGGCTTAGGGGTAATATCGTATTTCTTGTGGAGATTGTCAAGTGCTTTTGTCACTGCTGTACTAACAGCATCCTCAATCATTGTGGACAAGTCAAATTCTTGAATCTCTCCCTCCATCCCATCTGGTTCACATTCACCACACTGACAACCAGCTTGTTGACGAGCTTCTGCAAAATTCCCAAGACGTTCCATAATCTGATCAGCATCTAGGTACACGTCCATACCATTGATGATGTTGTCAATTTCAGTGTCAGTTAAGAAATTTGAATACCGATCACGCATCAACTTGTGCTGTTGCTTACGCATGAATACGGCTTGTTCATAAGTCTCATGTTCTTTACCAAACGACATAGAACTTACTGTATGAGCAAAGAATTCAGCACTCTCTGATACACCCCATGTATGGCAGGCAAGGAAAATGAATGTAGCCATGCTCCCACAATCACTCTCAATAAATCCAACCACAGTTGCTTCTGACTCTGCAATGGCGTTGATGATCATATTACCAGTGCGTACTTGACCACCGGGACTGTTGATTCTAATAACAACCTCGTCCTGCGCTGACGCACTTCGGAGAATGTTGCACAAATCCAGATATTCTTCTGGATCACCAATCTCCCCTGTTAGGTAATATTCATAACGAACACCACGAAACTCCGTAGTAAATGTCTTGTTTTGTTGCAGCAGTGGCATTAGTTTCATGTCTTCATTCATATTATTTCTCCTTATTTCCCGTGATTTTCTGTATAACCTGCCCCGGCTAGGTTGAGGCGTTCAATCATAACATCTCTAAGTTCACAAGCAGCAAAGAATGCAAGTTCATCTCCATACTTTTTGACAGAAAAGTACCGGCTTCTCTGTTTCCCGGCAGACTCATACCAAGATGCCACCCAATACCCATTACTATGCTTATAAACCCCATTAACTCCACTTGAGTTATTAGAATATTTTCCTTTATTTCTAGCCTGCTGTTCGTCGTTCGCCCACCTTACATTTCCTTCAATGTAACCTTTTGTATTATCTATACGATCAACTGACACTCTCCCAACAAAATCATCAGGTATTTCTCCTATATCATTTAGGAAGTTCATAAAGTCAGAAGCAAAACTATCTGACATTCCTATTTTTGAGTAAGTTGGATACTCTTTTGAATTTTTATTCAGACACCGTTGTTTAATCCGTTTCCATGCTTTTTGTTCTCGTGTACCCGCCCAACCGTGCGTCTGGTATTTTTCTTTGAACTTTGCATTAGCCTCCTCCATATATTCTCGTTTTAAACAACCGCACGATTTAGTATCCCCTGCTGACAGTTCCACTGAAGTCACCTTTGTTTCGGCACCACACTCACATTTAGCCAACCATACCAAAGTTCGACGAGTAGGGTGTCTACCGACTAATTCAGTAACAGTCAACCTACCTGATACATATCCGGCCCAATCAGTAGAATTATAGGCAACCTTTATACCATTTATTTCTTTAGTCATATATAGACCTCATTCATTATCATATGCTTTAATTACATCAATCACAACGTCATCTCGCATACATGCTTCAACAGGGAACTTATAGTAGCCAATATTATCATATTTTTTGCTACCGTCTTCATTAAAGAATCGTTTACGAGCATCTCGAAGCGCATTGCGACCATGCCCATTATCGGCATAGAGCTGACCACTGGAACCAAGAACAATCGTAGTGGTGTTATGACCAATCCGTTCTAATAGGAGCTTCAGGATAAGAGGTTCTAGAAGCTGGCTTTCGTCGATCACATAAATACAATTTTCATAAGTCTTACCAAGTGCAAAATTTGGGATAGTAAAGATAATCCGTTTACCTTCGTCTGCTTCCATCTTTCCTTTGCCAATAAAATCTACGAGTAGAGCTTTTGTAGACTCAAAGTGAGGACCAAGTTTATCAGATGTGTTAGCTTCACCCGGAAGAAAACCGATGCGGTCTTTACCCATCTCCGCTGGGGTACGAACGAATACAATCTTCTTGCCTACATCGGCCAGATACTGCTGGCAAGCAAAATACAGGGCCGCTGAAGTTTTACCCACACCCGCTGAACTATCCACAAAGGTGATTCGGTGTTCAGCAATAACGTCAAGACATTCTTTTTGCCATTTACTCGGATGAAAGGTTTTTACACCAACGCACTCAACCTCTGCACGACTAGATTGCTTTGGAAACTTATCAGCTCGACTTTTCTTACGCGGTACAGCCACTTCCATACCATCCACTTCCATCATAACTACACGTTCACGACTTCCCATTATACTCCCTCCTCACTTCCATAAAAAGACTCTAGAAACTCAACATCTACTCCCATCACCAATCTCCTTGTAGCTTCAGAATGTTTGTAATCATTTGATTCTTCCCACGATTGAAACAATCTCGCACTTTAGCAGCAGCTTTAATCTCTTCATAGGACATAGCCTCAAGCTCCTCTCGTGTGTAGACAACATTAGCTTCGTGATCTTCTTTGAACATTGTAATGCGTTTTGTTCCAACAATGTTGTAATTGATTGTATTCATTTCAAAGGAGTATCCAGACAGAATGTGACGTTGTACAGCAAACATAAACATCATACTATCATATTCCTCAATTACTACTTTAGGAGGAGCATCTTCATCTGTCAAGGTTACAACATCATATTCTTCTTTGAACATATCCAAGCTGTAGTGTGGATATGTAAAGAGATATGATTTATTAGGAATAAGGCGATAGCCATCCTCAATAAGTTCTTCCATCTCAAGCAACAGCTTTACAATATTTGTTTCAATAATTGTTTGTTTCATTTAGTCCTCCCGTCCAGCAAATAGAAATACATACATTAGAAATACAGGCCAAAACAAGCTACAAAGGAATAATCCTGTTTTCATGGCTTGTTCAGGAATCTCTGGAGGAGATGTATCATCCTTCCATTCTTTCGTCATTCCTTGGTGAATGATAAAGCCAATCACGCAATAAAGCAATACACCTAATACGACATATGTAGTCATTTATATTTCACTCCTGCTTTGTCTAGAGCCTCTATAACTTCTTCGTAAGTCAGGAAGTCGTTACACATCAGACTTGATCCAAACGGTTTTGGTAGACTCACACACAATGCCTCACGAGATGCTTTCCATGCTCGCCAGCAGAACTCGGTATACCCCGAAGCATAATTCTTGCTACGACTAAATGGCTTGCTCACATCATGATGTTGTGTCTTTGCCCATTTCTCAAACTCCTTCCGCAATTCATCTTCGTTCATTGCTCACCTCCCAGCATCAAATAGCGTTTGTTGTAATGTTCAGCATCTTCTTTTACATACGGATTACCACGAAAGTCCGTATAATCCCATAGATCACCACACGTATCGTATTGATTGCCTTTATAGTCTGTACGGAAGTCAACAGTACGCGGTTCTCCCATCTGACTGTACATGCCTCCACTTCCAATACAGTACACCTGAACAATAGCTTCTTGGTCTTGTGTTTGCAACCACTCAATCATTTCTTTTACGTTCATTTAGTTCTCCTCTCTACGTTATGTTACACAACATGTAACTTTCTGTTTATTAGCCTATATTCTACCACACTTTTCAGATTTGTCAATCCCTTCAGAGGAAAGTATTTTCATTTATTTTATGTGTAGGGTTGACATTTGGCAGAAATTAGGGTAGGCTATTGCAAATCAGGTGTCAAATCTATCACTAAAACACCTGTACAAAAATTAACCAAAAATAGGGTAAAATTCAAATACAAGGTAGTAAAAAATGGCTACAGCCCTAGTGCCACGGGGGTTTAGGTCTAAAAGTGTTGGACAATACAGTACCTACCTATTACTACTACTACCATTATTACTACATATATATACAGGAGTACATTATTGATTTATGATTTGAGTAAGATGAATGACCTAGACGTACACACTCTGTCTCTAGGTTGTGTAAAGAGCTATATCTATTACCATGACTCTAAATACTACAAACACATAACGGAACATTTCCTATCCCTAACAGGTGGGAAGTATGAGAAGGGGGTGAAGTGGTTTGTATCCAATATGGCAAGAGCTATGAGAAAGGGAGCACAAGGATTCCGCATATCCTTAGATGGTCATACATACACAAACAACAAACTGAAGATTGGGTTTCGTGGGGTGAAAGGGTTTTTAGAGATTCTTGAAGAAAGGGGGTATATTGACATTTACAAAGGTACTGTCTTGCATTGGAAAGTGGAAGGTGGTAAGCGCATGCCTGAACAAATCATCCCATCTTGTATTATATTCAAAGCAAGGACTATAAGTCTGTGGGGAGGAGTTAAGATTCCTAACTTATGGAAGGAGCTTGAGGATGCAGCTTGCGTAGAGATCAGGAACAGAGAGAGTCGAGATCAGATCAGCACAAAAGGAAAGAATGGTGTCAAAGAAGTGAGGAACCAAGTGATTAAATATAATGATAGTTTGTCTGGTGCTAACATCCTTTTTGATGGTAAGCCGATTGCAGATGTAGAGTATAAGAGGGTGTTCTTGGATTCAATACATATTGCTGGGAGGATTTATGCTCAAGGAGGTGGTGTGCAACTGCTACCACAGAAATTACGTTCTGAGAGATTGACAATTGATGGAGAAGCTGTTGTTGAACTTGACTACAGTGCCATACACCCTAACATCTGTTATCAGCTTCTGTTGACTTGTGACGGATTTAATGTTAAGGATGTTATGGGAGATGATTTCAGTCCTTACGGGGCTGACCTATCTTTTATTGAAGTTAATGAGGAAGCTGTTAAATACAAAGAGTCCATTACAGGTAAGAAGCATGATCCTCTGCGTAACTTGGCTAAGATGGCTATCTTGATTGGTATGAATAGTGCAGATAAAGCTCAAGCTGTAGCTGGGTTGTCTAACAAGATTAGGAATGATAGTGATAACCCTGTAGCTAGTCAGCAGTTCTATGGTCTTGGTAAGATCAGTTCTCAATCTGTGTTAGACGCATTGAAAGAACATAACGATTTTATCTCCAATCAGTTCTTTTCTGATAGAGGTGTATTCTTACAGAATACAGATAGTAAGATTATGATGGAGGTTGTTGACATTATGATTCAGAAGGGTCATACTATCCTGACATACCACGACTCAGCTATCGTAAAGAGTAGTGCAGAAGAAGACCTACGAGAAGCAATGATAGCAGCTTGGTTGTTTGTAATGGGAGATACTACGTTTTGTAAAGTGGATAAGAAATAGGAGACTACATGAAATACACAGGACAGATACAAGAGTGCAGAGTGCTGTATGACAATCCATTTGACCTATGGCATCCTCTGTTCTTGGTAACAGATAGACAACAGATAGAACAATGTCTAATGTCACTACCGTGTGTTCCAACAAGAGATGCATTTTTGAAAGGAATGATGAGATTGACAAGGGGGAATATCAATCCTGCACTTGTGCTTGAGGTGTATGATAGTGTAGTGAGTGATGTTGTACTTGACACAGAGCTAGAACACATTATACTAAACAACATAGATGATCTGTATGAGGAGTGAGGAGGATTACTGAATGAAACCGTTTCTACCTGTATGGGCTAAAGATGGGAATCAAGTGTTGAGTATGGTGGAGGATATATTTGTTGATCGTCTTGGTAATCAAGCTCTGATTGAATATGTCTATTGGAAAGATAAGAAAGGTAAGCAGCACAAATCAGTTGCATGGGTGAGGTGGGAATGAATAATTATATCAAAGAGAAGTGTTTCATCTCTAAACTCCTTGGCATTAGTCAGAGACGTATTGAAATTGATGACCAACATCCCTGTCCAGAAACAGTAATCTTTATTGATGGAACGTATCACGGCTATCTGGATCAAGAGTTCTATGATTTTATGGAACACGGATTAGACCCGCATGGAGATTTTAAAGACTGGATTGATGAGTGGAGGACTACTGGATGAACAAGAAATCAATTGATGCTGTAAGAGCCTCTAATAGGCTTTCTGGAGTTGAAATCAGTGAGGATATGGGTAAGCACCTCCAAGACCTAGAAGATGGTGTAGTGGAGCTATCTGAGGTGATTGCGGAGCGTAAAGCGCACTATGCTAAACCAAATAATCTATCTGTTGACGATGCATTTGATTTGGTGTATGGGAGATATGTAGATACATTTGAGAAACTATCGGAGGAGTAATGAACATTATAAAGAACTATCTGTTTGCAAGGACTATCTGTAAGAAGTATGGTTATAAGCTGAAGTTGCATTTGGATGCTGGTAGTGCATGGGCTGTGTTCAATGAGTATACAGGAGTACGAGAGATTCATATTAGCTTGTTTGATCGCTACTTCAAACAGACGTTCTTACATGAGCTTTCACATCTCCGTAGCTTTACACGGATGGAGAATCGTGGACAGAGTTCTTGTGATGCAATGGAAAATCCTATCCTTCGTTTTACAGAAGAATCTAGAGCATGGTTGTTTGCTAAACGTATCTTGAAGGGTGAGTATGATTCAGAAGAGAGTAAGGATTGCCTGTTGAGTTATAGTCACTGGCACTATCACAAACAAGTGAAGCCTATGATGGTGAGTGAATATACAGATAATTTTGTTAAATGTATGCGGAGGGTGTGATGGATTTTGAGAAGTGCATAAACGCATTATATGAGTCTAAAGGGAATACTTACACGTTAAAAGAAGCATTATAATGCCCTACACGGTGGGGAGCATATTGTTTTTAGAGTCTCTGGTAGATTTTGACTTTGATAATGCACTTACGTTGGACCAGCTTCCAGAATCATTGCAAAATAAATTACAATTAGTTTCTAAAACTATTGACTTTTGAAGATTTGTCATGCTATAATGTATTTACTAACTGAGAATAATAACAAAGAGAAACACTTATGGAACTACGATGCAAAGCATGTGACATTAAACTTACGGGGGATGACTTCTTCATCAAGAAACATGAAGATACCGATGAAGATGAAGACCTCTGCTCTACTTGCCGAGATGTTGTATTTTCGGGAGATGATATTGATACCCGAGAATATGCTTTTGAAGATTTAACAGAAATTACTAATATTATACGAAAAAGCCTTTACAAAGCATAGTATTCATGTTATAATATTAGTATAAGAATGAAAAATTATATAACTTTTCCTCCTAACGTGCTTTGCACGTCCTCCCAAGTCTACGAGATAGGGGTTCCTCCTCCTTCCCTCTATTTTGTAGCAGAGCACTTTAAACAGTGCTCTTTTTCATGTGCATTGAGAAGATACTTGTCTTACAGACAATAGTGCATAGCAGAAAGAGCATTACAACAGAGAATAAGAATATGGCTGAACGTCCTGTATTTCCAAAAGGCAACACATTTGCCAAAGACAATAAAAACCCCGCTAAGAAACGTATCCGTAGGTCCAAGCTACGCAAGACACTAGAAAAGCTACATGATCTAGAGCCAAAGGCTATGGAGAATATTAAGAAAAGCGTAGATGGAGATACGATTGATAAAGAGATGTTGGCTTCCTCTAAGTGGGTGGTTAATAGCTTAGTGACAATGACTAAAGCAGCTTCTCAAGATGAAGCAGAGCTTAATGGTTTGCGTTGGAAAGCAGATGCTATGGAGAAGGAAGAAGAAGAGAAAGAAAAAGATTCTGAAGAAGAAATCACTTCTGCTCGATTTGTTCCTTATCTGGTAGACGATAAAGCTAAGAAACTTTAAAGATTTGTTATTGGTATCCGTAAGAGCAGTTAGCAGAGCTATCCGGTGTATTGGGCTTCTGCTTGTGGACGGATTGTTGGCACCACAACATTGAAAGCGGAAGAGAGGCTTTAAGCTGATTCTCTATTTTGGGAACCTATCTTCGTCAAGGGATGGAGTGGAGCTAACCGAAAGTTGCGACTTTCATATCAATACATTTAATTGAATTAGATTATTTCAGTACGATCATACTGTACCATCGCTTTGCAAGTAGGTACACAGGATAGACAACTTTATACGACTGATGAGCCAGTGAGATTCTGGTGAAACTGCCTAGTGCAGTCTCGTAGCCTCCTAGTGTCTATCTAGGTTTGGAGGGTGAGCAAAGCACTAACATAACATATCGTTCTTTAAAAGGTATGTAAAAGAATCAAGCTACGGCTTGGTGTCTTCGTAATTTTGCCTAGATTCCGAAGCAAGAGGAGAGGGGAGAGATTTTGCTTTCCCACGCCTTATCGCATGGTAGAGTGGCGATGGGGCAAGAATTGTGGTTTAGTAACCAACCAAGGTTTAATAGCCAACCCCAACAATAATTTCTAATAGGGGATGATATGTCGATAATCAGCATACCAAGTAATACATCATATTCAAATCTAAACACACTATCCGGTTATCCTGTTGGTAGTGAGTTTATCCTTACTAATAACACATCATCCCCTTTATTCATTATCAGCTCCAGTGTACAACCTTCTCCAGAGGTGTTTGAGTATCCTGTCAGATCAGGACAAACAGTGATTATTGAAGGTGGTGCTAATCCTTATTGGATTAAAGGTAATACTGGTCCTGTAGTGATTCAGGATGCTACGTCTAGTGTCTCTCCTTATTCTATTATAGACCTCCCTGACTATATGTATACAAGTTCTGAACAAGGTTTCAGACGTATGCGTGTTGATGTTGGACAGACAGGGTTCTTTGAAGCTAGGGAGTTCCGTACTGTACGGAAAGTTTCAGTTACAGCAGGAACACCTCTGGTATTTAAGTTTGTCTCTAATGTAGATTTCATTCTATTTGAACAATCCTTGAATTGCAGTGCTGGTGATATTGAGTATTATGCTTGGCGTAGTACACAAGGTACAGAAGGTGGTACATTTACTCCCATCCCTGTTCAACATATCGCAAAGAATATTAGTGCTACTTATAGAGATTATGGTGGAGACAGGTATCAGTCTCAAGTCTCTATTTCCAGTGGGGGTACATTCACTCCTACAGACCCTCTTCTTTATGTAGATTACGACAGAGCTAAAACGTCTGGTGCAACAGCTCAACGATCTAGTGTTTCTGGTGGTGATGATACAGTGAGGTTCTTGGCTGCTGGAACATATTATCTTATTCTTACATCCTTAGATGGTACAAGCGTTGGTAGGTTTGCTATTGCTTGGGAAGAACGTCCATAAGTATTTACAATGTACGATTAGTGCTGTAAAATGAATTAGACACGTTGGGAAACGCTCTGTTTAATTTGTGAACCGTAAGTCCTCCTATAGAGTTGTCAATGACGGCTACGGAGGCTGGGCACTCCTTCTAATTTTGTTATAGGAGTGATTTATTATGCAAGAAGAAAATAAACCAAGAGGTTTTGTAGACTATACGGGTTTTAAGTCTGGTAAAGTCACAGTGCTGAGTTTTCACAGTTGGCATGTACAACCTTCTGGACAGCGTAAGTCAAAATGGTTGTGCTCTTGTGAATGCGGTAACGAATTTGTCGCAATGGGTAGTAATCTCAGGAAGGAAGGCCACACAACGTCTTGTGGTTGTGAGGTGAGAAAGGTTCTTGCCAGACACAGAGAAAGAGTAGCTTCTGGTGAGTGGATTCCTGAGAAGCTGAACGGTAAGCGTTATGGTCGTCTAACAGTTGTTGGGTTTGAACGGTGGGAACGGATTGCAGAAGATCAGCAAGTTTCTGTCTGGAAATGCACTTGTGAATGTGGGAATGAGCACATAACTCGCCGGAACAACCTTGGTGAACATTCAAGCTGCGGTTGTTGGTTTAGGGAAAAGATTTCAGCATCCTCTACAAAACATGGGATGTATGGTACACCAACACATAAATCTTGGACTAAGATGAAGGAACGGTGTTACTTATCTACTTACGAAGAAAAGGATTACTATCAAGACAGAGGAATTACTGTTTGTGATCGTTGGTTGGAATCCTTTGAAAACTTCTTAGAAGATATGGGTGAGCGTCCAGAAGGGACGAGTTTGGATAGGATTAACCCCAATCTTGGGTACTATAAAGAAAATTGTCGTTGGGCTGACCTGACAACACAGTCTTACAACAGGCGCATGAATACAAACAATACATCAGGTCGTACAGGTGTCTTTCAATTACGCAACGGTAATTGGCAAGCAATCATAGGTTACTATAAAGAGCGGATTGTTTTAGCATACGACGTGTCTTTTGAGGAGGCTGTCAAAGCTAGAGAAGACGCAGAACTTAAATATTATGGATGGAATAAGGAATGAATGAACCCGAGGTAATCGGACCTTCCTCGTCCAAGCAGCAGTTAATGTTATGTCAAGATGCTGATACTGCGATCCTTGGTGGGGCAATGGGTTAGTTAGCCGAGGCCCATTTAAAACCGTGTGAATTCAGGGAACATCCTAACGGGACGATCCTGAGCCAAGCCCAATATACTTGGGAAGGTGCAACGACTATCCTCTCGGGGAGTACACTCAAGTGAGTGGAAGCGCACGGCACAATTATTTGTGATGATATAGTCTAATCTCCCAGTAATGGTGAGCTGCTATTTGATAGCGGGTAAGAATTAACGACTCTTACTGAATATTACTGTCCGGCAAAAGTTTCATCTCATTGCTTTACCCATTAAAGTTTGCAGATGACCCCCATTTTCGTGGGGTCATCTTTCGTAAGACAACAGGCGAGATTACAGCCCAAGGTGGCTTGTGGGAAAACGCTTGTGAAATTTACACTAAGATTTATGGTAATGCTGATGAGCTAAGAAAGCAGGGTAAGAAAGGTGGTGTTAAGATTCATATTAAGGATTTAAAAATCACCTTCCCTGCTGGTGGTTCTGTTAAGTTTTCTTTCCTAGAATCATCTAAAGATTTGTTAAAGCATCAAGGTGCTGCTTATACATTCGTGTTGTTCGATAAAATTTGTCGCCTTGTGTAGTGATGCACATTGAATAACCTCTCTAATTCAGGGGAACTCTCTATCTACAGAGACAATCCTGAGCGAAGCCTAGAAATAGGAACGTGCAACGACCAGTCGAAAGACGTAAGTTCAAGTGAACTGAAATGGGAGGGGACTTAGTTAATAAGTTCGTGATATGGTCTGAACTTCTATAGTGATATAGAGATGCAGGTAAGGCTGCTGGTTAAACTTAACGAGTTTAATTGAACGGAATTGGAAGCAACACACTTCAGCCGGGAAATGGTTGAATACCTAATTAAGCGTATGCGCTCTGCCCGAGCAAAGCACCAGAAACAGATGGTCCTAACGTGTAACCCCGACCCTGATTGGGAGTGTTTGGAGTGGATCAAACCTTATCTCACAGAAGATGGCACACCTAACGAAGAGATGGATGGTAAACTTCGTTATTATGTCGTAGACAATGGTGAATACGTATGGGCCGATAGTAGGGAAGAACTTGAAGCTATTTATGGTACAGGTACAGACTCTGGTATTCGTAGTTTTACGTTTGTCAGTGCAAACTGTATGGATAACGTCCCACTCATGCGAGCAGACCCCACATACCTGTCAAACCTGAAAGCTCAACCTTATGTGGACGTTCAGCGCTATCTTTATGGGAACTGGTTTGTAAGGCCATCTGGGGCGTCTATGATACGCAGAGAGTGGTTTAAAGAGTGTGATCAAGAACCCCCTTGGACTGAGATTGTAAAGACTGTTAGAGCTTTTGACTTTGCTTTTAAAAAGAAAACAGATCAATACCCTAACCCTGACTACACAGTTTCTGTAAAGATGAGTAAGTTGAGAGACGGAAGTTACTTTATTCATGACATCAGAAGGACACGAATTCTTCCGGGTGAGTGGATGACCTTTATCCTTGAATCTGCTATGGAAGATGGTAGTGGGGTTGATATTATTCTCCCACTAGACCCTCAGACAAGATATAGCAATTCTTTTATTGCAAAGGATTTGTCATCTAAAGGGTTTTATGTAAGGCAGTTTAAGGCTGTTGGTAAGAAGGAAGACAGGTTCAAACCTTTCGCTTCTATTGTTATGAACGGCGGCATGAGTATCTTACGTAATTGTGGGACCGACTATGAAAATGGTATCTCCAATGATCTAAACTTCTTTTATAAAGAGCTTGAATCCTATGATGGGAGTAGGAGTAGTGGCACCCGTCATGACGACCTCTGTGACGCCTCAGCAGACGCATTTTCTGCTTGTGCGTCAGTAAGGAATATCCCAAGTTTCATGGGTGGTCTACAAGCCTCCGATTCCGCATTAAAATCAACAAACCCTTTTAATTAAGAGGAGTAAAGATGGCAGAAGAAAGAGAATTAAATTCTCCTCCTCTTACACAGGGGGATGAAAGTATCCCTCGTATTCGATTAGGTCAAATTTCTTATAATGGTCTAAACGTATTCGCTGGTAATGTTTATGAGAATTGCAACTCAGACCTTCGTTGGCCTAAAGCGATTTTCACATATAAAAAGATGGCACAAGATGCCACAATTGCCCCAGCCCTTTCTCTTGTTGAGATGGCTATTGCCCGAGTTCCTTGGACAGTCAAAATCCCAGAAGGGTATGAAGATGAGTTAAAGGACAAAGCTGAGTTCCTACGTCAATGTATGAATGATATGGACCATAGTTGGGGACACTTCATTCGTCAGTGTGTCACATTCAACCGTTACGGCTTTGCTGTTCACGAGAAAGTATATCGTAAACGTACAAAAGCTAAAGGTAGTAAGTACGACGATGGGTTGATTGGTATTGCTTCTCTTCCACTAATTACACAAGACTCCATTGAATCTTGGGATTGGGATGAGAGTGGTCGCAATCTGATTGGTCTGTATCAGTATAAGAACAAACCAACAGGGAAAGATGGTACTCAATATCTACAAGTCAATGATGACCAATGGATTAGAAAAGAGAAGTTCCTGCACTTCCGAAACAGTTATCTTAAAGATGACCCTGTAGGGATTTCACCTCTAGCTTCATGTTATGTTGCTTGGAAATATAAAACAGAGCTTGAGAAGTTTGAAGGGACTGGTGTAGCTAATGATGCTCGTGGTCTTAAACATCTTAAACTTAACCCTCGCTATCTAGACCCTAACGCATCTGAAGAAGATAAGCAAGTATTAGCTTATTATCAGAACATGCTTCGTAATCTCCACATGGGAGAACAGAGTGGTGTCATCACTCCCTCATTGAAAGATGAGAATGGTAAGGAGATGATTGCTGAGTTTGAATTGCTCGGTGTAGCTGGTAGTAAGGCGTATGATGTTACAGCAATCATTTCACGTTATCAGAAAGAGATTATTACATCTCTGATGGCTTCACAGCTTATCCTTGGTCAAGAAGGTGGTGGTTCTTTTAGTCTAGCAGAGTCACTTCAAGGTATCAGCGATATGGCTATTGAAGCTAAGCTGATTGAGATTAGAGAACAGCTAAACCATGATCTTATCCCACAACTATTTTCGCTAAATGGTTGGGATGCATCTGTAACACCTTATTTTGAGTTTGGTGATCTTAAAACCCCCGATCTTGATGTGCTCTCTAAGTTTATTCAGCGTGTTGGGGCTGCTGGTATGCTTTCTCAAGATGCTGCTACTGTCAACTGGATTGCTGAACAAGCTAACATGCCAACACCTTTTGATGATGTAACTATCCCTCTAGAAGAAGTAAGAGAACAGCTCACAGGCTTTACGTCTAATGCTGGAGAAGGTATGGAAGAAGGTATGCCATCTGGTACAGGAGACGCTACAGGCGGTGGGGATCAGTCTACAGGAAACAGTGAGAACACTTAATGGCACATGAATTAAAACTGCTGACTAAGAAACTCAATAACACACCACATCTCATTGATCCTGTAAGTTTTCAAGGGATTGTTGATTACCTCTCAGATCGTAATGTCGGAGAGATGGTTATTGATTCAAAGTCAAAGAAGAAAGAAGATAAATACCTAAATTACAACCCTGACACAAAAGCAGGTGTTATCTCCGTAGAAGGTCCACTTACATATAAATCGACAGGCTGGGAAGCTCTGTGTGGTGGGTGTTCCTATGAATCTGTTGTTGAGCAATTCAACAGCATGGTTGATATGGGGGCTAAGACAGTCATTCTCTGGGCAGACTCTGGCGGTGGAGAAGCCTATGGGATGATGGAAACTGGTCGGTACATGCGTAAACGTGCTAATGAGGCTGGTGTTAAAATCCTCACATACATTGACGGTATCTCCGCTTCCGCTTGTTACGGTATTACTTGTATTGCAGATGAGGTTATCGCTAACCCGAATGCTGAAGTAGGTAGTATTGGTGTTGTTGTAAGGTTGATGAATGATTCTAAAGCCTTGGAACAAAAAGGCTATGAGCGCACCTTCGTTTATGCTGGTGGGAATAAAGTTCCTTTCAATGCAGAGGGTGAGTTTAGAGAGGACTTCCTTTCAGATATTCAATCTAAAGTGGATGCCCTCTATGAAGAATTTACAGGCTATGTCTCAGAGATGAGGGGTATTTCTGTAGATCAAGTTAAGAGTACAGAGGCTAAAGTCTTTATGGCTAAAGATTCTGTTCCCCTTGGCTTAGTTGATAAGTTGATGACCCACGAGGAGTTCATGGACTATCAAGCAGACTTTTCCAATAAGGAAACAAATATGTTGTCAAAAACAAATCTATTCGGCATGAAGGCCGAGGATAATCTCAGTGAGGTAGAAATGAGTAAACTTGAGGAACTGCAAGCGCAGCACTCCGAACTTGAAGCAAAATTCAATGAACAGGGCGCTGAGCTGCAAGCTCAGGTAGAAAAAGTAGCCTCCCTGTCTGCTGAACTAAGTCAAGTACAAGAGCAACTGCAAGCAGCACTAGAAGAGAAACAAGCCCTTGAAGCATCCGCTGAAGAGCAAAAGGTGAATGCTCGTAAAGAGGCAATCAAAGCTGTTGAAGGTGATGTAGAAAAACAAGCTGCTCTCTTTGAAGCAACCGTCTCTCTTTCTGACGCAGCTTTTGAAACCATCGTTTCAAGCATGAAAGCTAAAGAAGAAAAACTAGAAGAATCCGATCTATTTACCCAGAAGAGTAAACAGATGGAAGTTGAAGAGCCGAAGGATGAAAACCCTACCGCCACTCTTCTGAAAACCAAGTACCAACCAAAACAATAATATATCGGAGATATAATAAATGACTATTATCGCGACTGATACTGCGCGCCTTTCTAATCTGGTCAAGCATGAGCTGTGGCCTGAAACCGGCTACTGCCGTAAAATGCTAACCGTAAACGAAGCTGCTGCCAAAACTTATGTGGTTGGTACTGTACTTGGTTTTGATGGCACTGACTACAAAATCTCAGTAGAAACTGCTGTTGATGGTAGTGAAGTTCCTGCCGCTGTTGTTATGGCAGATTACAGCGTAGCTGCCACCACTGACACTCAAGTCCTGTGCCTTGTCAAAGGTCCAGCAGAAGTTAGTCAAGACGCTCTTGCTCTCGATGCATCTTTTGATGACGACACCAAGAAAGCTGCTGCTTATGCTGCTCTTGAAGCTCTCGGTATTAACATCCTGACTACTAACTAAGATAATAAGACTAATTAAAGGAAATATAAGAATGCCAATTGTACGAGATTTTACTAATCCCTTTAACATTGCGGATTGGACTCAAGAGCTTCTGATTGTACCAAACCAGTACGGTAAGATTCAAGGTATGGGTTTGTTCTCTACCGAAGGTGTTTCTACCAACACTGTAACTTTTGAACAGATCAACCAAACCATCGGTCTGATTGGTGACCGCCCTCGTGGTGAGCGTAACAACGTCTCCTCTGACTACAGCCGCCTGATCCGTTCCTACGCTCTGCCTCACTTCCCTCTGGATGACGCTATCAAGCCTGAAGATATTCAAGGTAAGAGTGCTTACGGCGGTGCTGGTACTGGTCAGCCTGAAGTTCTGGACATGGTTCGTGCTCGCAAGCTGGAGCGTATTCGTCGCTCTCATGCACAAACTCTGGAAACTGCTCGCGTTAAGCTGCTAACCACTGGTGATGTATATGCACCAAATGGTACTATCGCTGGTAACTTCTACACCGATTTTGGTGTTACTCGTAAAGAAGTGGACTTTGATCTGGATACTGCTACCACTGAAGTTCTGCTGAAAGTAGAAGAAGTTGTTGCTCACATCCAAGACAACATCCTGTCCGGTGAAGTTGTAAACGAAGTTGTTGCCCTGTGCTCTCCCGAGTTCTTCAGCAAGCTCATCACCCATGCATCCGTTAAAGACGCTTACAAGTTCTACGTCTCCACTCAAGAGCCTCTGCGTCGTGGTGGCCGTGAGATGGGTAGTGCTGGCGGTCTGGATCGTGAGTTTGTTTGTGGTGCTATCCGCTTTGTAGAATATCGTGGTTATGCTCCAGACGGTACTCGTTTCATTCCTGCAAACGATGCTTATTTCTTCCCGATGGGTACTACTGATATCTTCAAAACCTACTTTGGTCCAGCCAACCGTTTTGAATTCACTAATACTATGGGTATGGAAGCATACGTCTTTGAGTATCGTAACCAAACCGACACCGAGATTCTGCTTCAGTCTGAATCCAACTTCCTGAACATCTGCCGTAAACCTGATGTTCTGGTTCGTGGTTATACCGCTTAATAAAGCTAATGAGGGGCGGGGAGATTAGTTCTCCCCCTTCCTTAATATAAGGAGTCCCTATGGCTTTAACCCCAATCCAACAAGTTAGGTTGCTAATTGGCCTAACTGCCAGCAGTCCTTTTATTGACCTTGTTGATCTAACAGACGAAGAAATCCAATGGTTCTTGGATCATAATGGTGGGAGTGTTATTGCCGCTGCAAAGATGGCTGCTATTGCAGTATCTTTTCAGGTCACAGGAATAAATACCCGTGAAATCACGGGCGATATTCATGTGTATAATGACTTGTCAAGTCAATACCTAAAAGCACTGGATAATTTCATCAAAGACGCTTCAGCGTATACTCTCCCTAACGGTCTTATGCCTTACGCTGCTGGGATTAGTTGGCAAGACGTTTGTGATAATAACAACACACCTGACAATGTAAGACCAGCGTTATCTAAGATTCAAGTTTGTGACGGGAAGGGATTGTTTTATTCTGATCCGTTTAACTCTGAATCTTGTGGTTGCTAACCATGATCACATCAGATAAGAGAGTGTGGGAACGTCTTAAAAAGAACTTCCTTAAACAAGAACAAACTAAATTGAACTTGGGTTGGTTTGAATCTGACAGGTATGGTCCTGAGAATGACAACCTCCCTATGGCTCAGGTAGCTAAATGGAACGAGGAAGGTCACAACAACGGGGAAGGAAGTCTTGTTCCCGGTGCTGAAACTCCTCCACGTCCTTTCATGCGTGTAGGGCTTAGGAAAGAGCTTAAAGCTGGATCAAACGATAAAGAGTTTAAGAAGATTGTTCAAGCTGTTGCAGAAGGGAAGTCGGTATTCCAACCAATGCGTGAATCTGGTTCTGCCTTCAGAAGAACTTTACAAGAGACAATGATGAGGTGGGATACACCCCCTAACGCTGATTTCACTATCGACCTAAAAGGTTTTGACGATCCGTTGTACCGCACAGGGCAACTTATTAGTAGTGTCGGATTTAAAGTAGGAGAAGATTAATGCTAAAACCAAAGTTTCTCCTAACTAAGAAAATCCCCCTCACTATCTACAGGGTTGGTCTTGGTAGTTGGGTGGATGGTAAGTGGGTGGAAGGAAGTGAAACACAGGTGCAAATTGAAGTAAACATCCAACCATTCAAAAACCATGAGTTGATGATGCTCCCTGAATCAGAGCGTTCCCGTAAGTGGTACAAACTCTATTCTGCTGATGAGATACGCACTCTTAACGAAGGTGAGAATGGGAGTGATGAGTTTATCTTTGAAGGTGAGCGTTATCGTGTAATGTCCACTCGCAGGTTTTCTATGGGCACATTGGATCATTGGAAGGCTACTGCTGCTAGAATCCCTCTTACTCCGAATTGAGGATAATGAATGACAATTTATTCCAACCTTGAGACGGCTGTAAGGAATGTTTGTTTGGTTGCAAATAACAACTATCCAAACATGCTGATGAATTTTTCTCACCAAGGGGGAAGTGAACCTGTAACATCTTATGCCTCTATTAACATCCTAGATATGCAACAGATGGGTCATCACTCCACACCTGCACTAACAAACCAACTAAAACAACTTGATATTCGTGTTGCTTACGAAGTAATGGTTCAGATTAGCTTCTTTGGAACAGATGCTGGAGATGCTTCACATCTATTCACTAACGCTGTAAATAACAACCCTCTTGTTCTAGAAGCAATGCAACAAAACAATCTAGGATTGATGAGAAAGTCTACATTAAGACGTAATCCCCAGAAGAGGGATAGTCAGTGGGTAGATTCTTTCAATATAGATTTAACATTTAGCTATATCATTAACACAGCTCAACTCGTAGATGTTGTTGAAGCAGTGATAATTCAAGATGAGTATTCGGGGGATGTTTTTACAGTACCTCCTGATGCTGTAACCCCATAATAAAATAATAGGATAGTATACATGAGTGACTTGAATGACGTAGTTCAGGTGGTGATCTATGATCAGTCCACTGCTATCGCCACAACCTCTTTCTCAATTCCCCTAATTCTCTCTACCTTTACAGATTTCTCTGAGCGTACTCGCACTTATACCGGCATCACTGGTGTAGGTGAAGATTTCAGCTCAACGTCACCAGTGTACAAAATGGCAGAAAAGCTATTTGGTCAAGCTGGTGTTCTCGGGGCTATTCCTCCGAGCATTGTTGTTGGTCGTCGTCAAGTTGATGAAGTAACTATCACCCCGACAGTAGCTAACAACCAAACATATACAGTTACCTTGAACGGTGTTGATTACAATTATACCTCAGATGCTGATGCAACTGCTGCTGAAATTGCAACTGGTCTTGTAACAGCAATTGGTGTTGTTTCTGGTATTACTGTTACCGACAATACTGGTTCTCTGACTGTAGAGGTTACTACTCCCGGTGATGCTTGGAGTATTACTGTTTCTAGTAACCTAGTTAAAGTTGATACCACTCCCACTGAGACTTGGGTGGAAGCTCTTGAGGCTGTAGAGCAAGAGAATGACAGTTGGTATTGCCTTGTTTCTGATGTTCAAACCACTGCTGATCAAGAAGCTCTTTCTGACGCTATTCAAGCTCGTGAGAAGATTTATGGTCTGAGTTCTGCTGATGCTGTAGCTCCCACCACTGGTACTACCGACATTGGTTATCTGCTTAACGCTAAGTCTGCCGCACGTACATTCGGTGTTTATTCTCCAACTGCTGCAACTGAATATCCAGAAGCTGCTTGGGTGGGTAGTCAACTAGCCGTAACTCCCGGTAGCAATGATTGGGATTTCAAACGGGCCAATGGTGTTACTGTTAGCAAACTAAGCTCCACTGCAATCACCAACCTGAAAGCTAAGAGCTGGAACTACTACATTGCCAAAGCTGGTGTAAACATTTTCCAGAATGGTGATATGTTTGATGGTAAGCCAATCGACACGGCTGTAGGTAAAGACTGGCTGAAAGCACGACTGCAAGAAGCTGTGTATTTCCGCATGATTAACGTACTCAAGATTCCGCTGACTGATCCCGGTCTTCTGATTATTGAGAATGAAATCCGCTCTGTAATGGCTCAAGCAGAGTCTAATGGTCTTGTTGACACTGGTTGGACTGTTTCTACTCCTCCTGTTTCAAGCATCCCTGAGAATCTTCGTGCTCAACGTACTGCCGGTGTGTTTGTTATCCGTGCCCGTCTTGCTGGTGCAGTTCGTAAAGTAGACATCGAAGTTTACCTTTCAGTATAATAGGAGAATAAAATGGCAGTTATCGGAAATTACAGTCCAGACGACTACACAGTAGTTATCTCTGTTCCGGGTAAAAACTTCACTCACCGAATCACTGGGTTCTCTGAAGGAAGTTTCATTTCAATGGAACGTCTTGTTCCAACCTCAAGTGCATACCAAGGGGTCGGTGCAAAATCACAGGGTCGCGTGAAACGTAAAATCACTTCTCTCTCTGTAACCATTACACTTAGTCAACTATCAAGCTCTAATGATGTGTTGCAAGCCTTGCAAGCAGCAGATGCCCAAGACTCTACAAGTAATGAGTGGGTGTTTTCTTGCACTATGGCAGACCTCTCTGGTACTCATAAAGTATCAACCAATACGGCCATCATCCAAGCACCAGCTACTAAAGCCTTTGGTGACACTATTGATAGCCGTGACTGGGTGATTCACATGTTTGACTCCAATGAAGAGGGTGGCGGTAACATGCTTCTCTCTGAGGCAGAAGTTGCATCTATTACTGCTGCGGGCGGTACTGTAGACGACCGTTGGAAACTGAGCAATCAATAAATAGAGGGGAGAAATCCCCTCTTACAAGGAGTATATGAATGTTTAATTACGCTCCTGATGAAGTGAATGTAGTTGTTGCTGGGTTTATTCCTTTAGTCGGTTTTGTTGACGGAACATTTATTGAGATTAGTAAAGATGTTCCTCCGTTCACTTCAAACACCACATCAGATGGATTTGTAAGTAGGGTGTATAACAACAGTCCTGTGTATACTCTAAAGATCACGTTGATTGCTGCTAGTAATTCAAATCAAGTGATGGACAAGTTGTGGAAGATTGATCAGATTACACAAAAGGGAAAGTTCCCTATTATCATTAAAGATCAATCTGGTAGTGATTTGTTTTTTAGCACTACAGCTTGGATTGAAGACCCACCAAACATGGTTAAAGGTACGACCATTGAAGGTAATGTTTGGACATTGAAGTGCAGCCAAGCAATTATCAACTTTGGTGGTAATGAGGAAGTATCGTCTCTTGTAGATGATCTGGCTAATGCTGCTATTGCTTCATTACCAATTCTTGAGGGGATTATTTAATGGCTCAAATGCAAGTCACTACATACAGCCCTCAAGACGTTAAGTTGGTGATTGGTGGATACACTATTGTAGGGTGGGATAGTATTACAATCTCGCGTCTACAAGAGACATTCAAAGTGATTAGGGGGATTAGGGGGAAACATACAAGGGTGAGTAGTGGGGATACATCAGCTACCCTCACTGTTAGTCTTGTTCAAACATCCCCTAGTAATTCATTCCTCACAGAGGTTCATCGTCTTGATGAAGAAAGAGGAACAGGACGACTAGAACTTACGCTGAAAGATAATTCTGGAACAAGTGTGTTTAACAGTAATGAGGCTTACATTGTAAGCTATCCAGAAGCTACAAATACTGCTGGAATTGAAATGCGTAATTGGAATATCTTTTGCCAGACAACAGGAAGTTATGTTGTTGGCGGCAATACCAAAGCAGAGACAACTATTGTAGATGCTTTGGCTGGTGTTATTGGTGGTAACATTTTTTAATTTTCTATTTTATCCGAGGTAAATATGAGTAAGATTGATTTGAGCAGTATTGCTCTCGATCAAGATGAAGTTGAGGTTGATGGTGTAGTGTATATGCTCACTGCCCTCCCTGCAACAGAAGGCTTGAAGTTTCTTGAACAATATCAAGAACAGCTAGATACAGGTAAAGTTGATCTGTCTGTGATGAAACATTTAGTATGTAAGTCAGTGACAAAAGATAATAAAGTTATCTCTGACAAGACTTTTGACGTAATGTTCGCTCGTAAGCTGGGTCATCTTCGTAATCTATTCCAAGAGATTCTTCAGTACAACTTTAGCGACATTTTCGGAACGAGCGATGGAGACGAGGAGTAAGTCCATCGCCAAGACACCCATCTCCTCTTGAAAAAGATATTGAAAATAAGTTTTCCCAACGATGGGAAATCTATAGGGTGGTTACACACGAGCTTGGTGGTTTGCATCTACTTCCGTTGTTTAGTACGTCAATATCTGTAAAGCAGTTGTTTGACATATTAGAAATCATTGAAGTCCACGATGCCTTGAAAGAACAAGCATACGAAAAAGCTAAAAACAATAAGGGTTAGTCATGCCTGCCATCGCAAATTATTATGCTAGTCTTGGTTTCAGGGTAGATAAGAAAGAGCTTCGTAAAGTTGATACTCACCTGAAAAAGATTGAGCGTAGACTTAAAAGGTTTAGTAAAGGTGTTGATAATGGGATGCGTCTCAAGATTGACCTCAAGAACTTCGATGTTGATGAACGTAAGTTACGGATGACTCTCGGTAATGCTTTTGACAGAATTAGTCAAGGGTTAGTATTTCAGATTAACAAGTTTGCTGTAAACGAAAGAAATCTTAGAGCTTCGATGTTGAGGGCCGCAAGACGTGTTGGTGATATTCCTGTAAATGCTAATGTAAGAGATATAGGTGGTGTAAACCACAGGACGGCTCTGGGTGCTGGTGGTATAGCTGGTATGACTTCCAGCTTGTATTATGGAGCTATGCGTCCTGCTTTTGTGGCTGGTGCAGCTATGTATGGGCTAGGTCGTGTTAATAGAATGAACCAAGAAGTTGTTTCTGCACAACTCCAAACTCAGGCCGTTGCTCAGGCTTATGGTGGTACAGCAGCTCAAGGGGAAGCTAACTTCAATTGGTTACGGGAGCAGGCAGATCGTGTAGGCTTTTCCTATATGGATGCTTCCAGTGACTTTAATATGCTGACTTCCAACCTTCTAGGTACTGGTGCAACAAATGAAGAAGCCCGTCAAGTCTTCATGGGTTTTTCTGAATATGGTCGCGTAAACAAGTTGTCAAACGCTAGGCAGAACTTAGTGTTCAACGCCTTGGGTCAGATCGCAGGTAAGAATGCCCTGCAAGCAGAAGAATTGACAAAGCAGTTGGGTAACAGCTTACCCGGTGCAAAGTCTATTTTTGCTGAGGCATGGCAGAGGAAAACAGGAGGCCGTTTACAAGGACAACAGGCAATTGCTGCTCTTGAAGAAGCCATGCAGAAAGGTTTGGTTAAGGGAGATATCCTAACAATCGCTGCCCAGATTGCTTCGGAGATGGCCCAACCCGGATTGTCTGCTGCGTCCAGAGCATCTCAAGCAGAACAGAATAGATTTAGAAACATGGTGGCCAATTCTTCCATCATAGCCTCTGATAACGGTCTTGAGCAAGGATACGCCCGGTTATTCAGATCAATGACTGTAGCTCTAAAAGAAGCAGAACCTACTATTGTAGCAATCTCAAAAGCCTTCAATGAAATTAGTAAAGTAGCATCTGCAATCATCCTAATTCCCCAGTCTATCAGACGTGCATTTGAAGGAAGAGATAGTCTTGTAGCTGATCTTCTAGGAGAAGAGAATGTTCAACTTCTCAAGTCATTTACAGAAGGCTTGTCTGATATTACAAGTGACTTGAAGGGAATCTTAACAACTGCTGTTGAAGGGTGGAAATTACTTTTCAATGAGTTTGGAGATGAAATCTTAGCTGTAATCACAAGCATGACTAATGTTTTGCGTTATTCCATTAAGGCACTGAACCAAGGGTTGAGTGGTGATATATCAGGGATGAATAACTCCCTTAGGGCTGTACGTGGTTCTCTTGCAGGTATGTCTCCAACAGAAGTTGCACAAATCGCCCAAGGGCAAGGAGAAACACCGAGTCTGGCTTCTATGGCTGCTGGCTATTATGGAATGATTTTGCAAAACAGTCCTCCGGGTCAAGCATGGGAGAGAATGGTTAAACCTGCTTGGCAATATGGTCTTGCTTCTGTTGTTGGACCGGGATATTCCAAAGACGTTCCTTGGATGGCTAAGCGCTGGGAAGATTATTACAATCAGCAGAATATGGCTAACGGCAATAACACAGAAGTCACTTTCGGTCCTAATAGTCTTATCATCCAAACACAAGCTACTGATGCTGAGGGTATTGCAAGAGATTTGAAGCCTGCCCTGAACAGTCTAATTGGCGAAGAACTCCTCATGTGGGGTCAAGGAGAGAACTAATGTCTTTAGCCCTAAAATGGGGAGATAATAACACAGAGGATGGCGGGTTTATCTTCTTTGATGCTATTACAGCATACTCCCAAAATTATAGTGGTCAGGTAACTAAACATCCTATTGATGCTGGTGCTTCTGTTGTAGATCATTATGTTAAGAATAACCCTGTCTTCACTCTGTCTGCTGTTATTACAGGGGTGGATGTGTCTACAGGGTCTTATCTTATCCAAGACACGGAAGGGAATACTCCTGTCAACACAAGACCTGCACCTTCTGCTGTATCTGTAAACTCAACAAACGATAGTATTCTTTCTCAATACCTTCCAAGTTCTATTGGGCAGTTTCTTCCATTTTCAACTCCGAACGTAGTAATGGATGAGGCACGAGAAGAACTGATTGACCAGATCAGAGATGCTTTGATTGATCTTACGTCTGGTAGTAGGTTTAATGAGCAGACAGATCAAGTTGAAAGTAATATTCAGTTGGTAAAACTCTTTGAATATAAAGAGACATTCCTGAACAGAGTGGTGAATAATCTAGTTATCACCAATATTAAGTTTAATGAAGTAGCTGATACAGGTTATGCCTTGTATTGTGATATTACTTTTGAACAAGTGATGTTCGCCTCTCTCAGACTGGAAGAGATTCCCAAGGATGTACAAGAAGCTCTAAGACCAAGAGCAAGTACAAGGCGTTCACAAGGGATGTGCGATAGTACAGAGAGAAACACAGAAGACCCAGACAACACAGACCCAGACTCTAAGAAAGAGGCTATTGAGGACTCTGATCCATTACGGACAGTAGGAGAATAATATTGGTTATTTATGTAGATATTCCAATTATCCAGTATCCTCATTATGACTTGTCTATTTCTTTAGAGGGTAACTCTTACATTCTTGAGTTTAAGTATGTTGAGAGGATGGGGTTGTACACACTCTCTCTCTATGATGCTGAACGTAATCCGATCATTCTTGGCTCTGCTGTTGTTCCTGAATATCCTATGTTTGCAGACTACGCTATCCCAAATCTCTCAGGGTACTTCCTACTTACAAGTAAAGGTAACGTAGGTCCAGAGCCATACAAGCTGTACCCAGAAAATATCAATGAATACTACTATATGGTTTATGTTTATAACGCGGAGGAATAATGGTTGAAGTTAATAAGCTCTACCAAGTAAACCGCGTTTACAGATTCCAAGTAGGGGATGCTATTACAGGGCAAGGTCTTGATCTTAGTCAACACCAAGTAACTTTCGATATCAGTAAAACTTCAGACAATACTAACAAGACAAACTCTGCAAGTATTGAAGTTTATAACTTGTCTGACGAACATTTGAAAGTTGTTGATATTGATTATCCTGCTGCTGTGTTTGAATGTGGATACAGAGATATTGGTATTAAGAGGTTGTTTGCTGGTAAGGTTGCAGATATTACCACACGTAAAAGTGGTACAGATAGGGTCACACAGTTTGTCCTTGGTTCTGCATACACAGAGATTAACCACAATCTAATGTCATCTTTGGTTGCTCCGGGCAGGACAGTACAAGATGTAGCGGAAGATATTCGTAAAGCTATCCCCGGTGTTAATCGCGGTGTATACAATGGAACCAATCTAACCAATCCCATTCTTTATGGTTATCCTCTGCAAGGTACTCCACGTCACATGCTAGATGAACTGGCTAAGAAGTATAGTCTAGAGTGGCAGATTGACGATGATGTTCTATATGTCCATGATAACGATAGAGCAAATACAGAGAACTTTGAACAAGCCTATGTTGTGTCTAAGTTTACAGGTTTGATTGAAAATGCTTACCGCGTAAGTGGAGACTCAAGGCGTTCTTCAAGAGACAAAGCAAAGAAACCTGCTGTTCAATGGAAGATGCTACTTAACCCAGATATTGTTTGTGGTTCAATTGTTAAGTTGGAAGACACTCTCCTTTCTGGTTGGTATAAAGTGACCTCACTACGGCACTATGGAGACTTCAGAGGTACTAACTGGTACACAGATATTCGGGCAGAAGCCATCACAAAAGTTAATAAGTTTTAGAGGCTAATATGAGCGATAAACAAGGCACTCTACAAGAGCTTCTAGTGGCCTCCTTTAACTACCAAACAGATAACCTATACACCGCTATTCCTTGCATCGTTATCGCTGTCAGAGAGGCTGGTGACACTGCTCTCGTGGACATTCAGCCTACAGTCAATCAAAGATTAGTAGATGGAACTGTAAGTGAAAGAGCACCTATCCTTGGTGTTCCTGTTAGCTTCCCTATCAGTAGTGATGCTGGAGTAATATTCCCTATCAAAGTTGGTACTACAGGCACTGCTATCTTCTCTATGAGAAGTATTGAGTCTTGGAAAGCTGGGAACGGTAGACCACGTTCACCAACAGTACAGTCTAAGTTTGATAAGAGTGATGCCATCTTCTTTCCCGGTATTCAACCCCCCGGTGTAACTATAGTTAATCCTACTAAACATGTATGGTCTCACACCAACGAAGATGTTGTTGTATTCAACAATGTAGGGTCTGGTACAGAGAATGAAGTGCGATTGAAGGCTTCTGGTGAGATAGTGATTAACACAAACCAGAATGTATCTGTTAATTGTAATAATGCCTCTATCACTGCTCAAGGTGAAGTAGCGATTGATTGTTCTAATTTTGATCTAACGGCAGATACAGCAACCTTTGCTATTGGGAACACAACATGGCAAGGAACCTTCACTGGCAATGGTGCCAGCTTCACATTCAATGGTCTTGAGTACAACACACACTATCACACCAATGTTTCACCGGGTAGTGGTAATTCTGGTGGTCCTGTTAGCTAAGGAGATTTAATGGATATCAAATTAGATTTAAACCCCATCTCTCCTAGCTATGGGGATGCTGTATTTAAGAATGGTCCGCTGACAAAAGAAGATGTTACCCAACCTTTTACAGAGAATGTAGGGCAGAGGTTAAGACTTAGATTGCTAACCTTTGAAGGAGAATACTTCCTTGATACAACCTACGGAGTGCCTTGGTGGCAACGCATTCTCGGACGTAAACCAACTAAGTCAGCAGTAGATCAGATTCTACAACAAGAGATTCTAGATGAACGTGGTGTAAAGGAGATTACATTCTTCTCCTCCACGTTTGCTAACAGACAATATTCAGCTTCATTCCGCGTTAAGTGTGTGAATGGAGAGGAAACACAAACAATCAATATCAATCCTGTAAACTAAGGTAGATTATGGCAGATTACGGACTTACAGATCAAGGCTTTAACCTACCACGGCTTGAAGACCTCCTCACAGCTCAAAGACAAAGAGCTGTCACTATTTTCCAAGACCTTTTAAGCCCCGGTGATGTAGTAGATACTTCCCCATCTTCTCTACTAGGGCGATTGATTGCAATTGATGCAGCAGGGGATGCTGACCTGTGGGAAGTAGCTCAACTCCTCTATTCAGCTTTTGATCCTAATAGTGCCACTGGTGTAGCTCTAGATAACCTAGTACAATATGCTGGTATTGAAAGGGAAGGGGATTCCTATTCCACGGTATCAGGGTTATTTGCAGGTAGCACAGGTACACTGATTAGCTCCGGTAGTGTTGTCTCTGACGTTAATACAAATAATCAGTTTGAAGTGGTGTCTAGTGTTGCTTTATCTCCAACAGCCTGTGCTGGTGTTACTCTCACTATTCAATCTGTTGCAAACAACACTAACTATTCTCTGACATACACAACCTCTGGTGGTAGTTCTGTAATTACATACACCTCAGATGCTGATGCTACAAGCTCAGAGATTCTAAATGGTTTACAATCTCTAATTGCATCCAGTCATCCGCTACTGATTGCTTCTGTTGTTGGTAGTACATTGGTTGTCAATAGGGCTGATGTATTCCAAACAAGTACATTCTCTGTTACCAACAACCTAGCTATTAGCAAAGTACGGAAAGTAGGTGATCTACAAGCAGTTGAGGCAGGTGCTATTGAACAAGAAGCTAATACTATCAGCACTATTGTAACTCCTGTTCTCGGTTGGGATAGTATCACAAACCCTTTAGCAGCTTCTCCCGGTAGACTTAGAGAGACAGATGAAGAACTGCGTCTACGTTTCCGCAGCACTAAGCTGGATCGTAGTAGTAACATTCTAGATAGTCTCTATTCAGCTCTCCTGAACGTAGAAGGTGTAGAGGAAGTAGCAATCTATGAGAATGATACAAACGTCACAGACAGCAATGGTGTTCTTGCTCATAGCTTCCTTCCTGTAGTGCTAGGCGGCAGTAGTCAACAGATTGCAGAAGCTATTTGGTTGAACAAACCTGCTGGTATTCTCAGTCAAGGTAATACAACTATTTCTATCCTAAATAGTCAAGGGTTTGCACATAATATCTCTTTTGATCGTCCTATCCCCGTCACTATCTATGTTGAAGTGAACATCTCCATTGATCCTGAATCAGATGTATCCTTCCTCGGTGATGGTGCAGATCAAATTAAAGCTGCCATTATTGACTATGCAGGTAACAACTTTGGTGTTGGTAAGGATGTTATCTATAGCCGTTTGTTCACACCTATCAATACAGTAGGTGGTCACCAAGTAGATAGCTTGTATATCGGTACTTCCCCTTCCCCTGTTGGTACTAGCAATTTGGTTATTGACTTCAATGAACTTTCTAGCTTTGAGACAGCGAATATCGTTGTTAATGTAGCATAAGGAGATACAATGGCTATCGTACCTTACGAAAGTATAGACTACTTAACAGAAGCTAGAGGAAGGGTTACAGAACAGCTTAAAGAGAAGGATGTTTTTGATAGGTACATTCAACTCCTGATTGCTGAACAGACAGAGATTCAAAACACGTTCAAAGACCTTCTTCAAAAGAGAAGTATTGATGAGGCTGCTGGTGCTCAACTAGACATCATCGGAAGAATCGTAGGGCAATCAAGAGAACTAATCTCTGTAGACAACTTTGACTTCTTTGGTTTTGCTGGAGCACCTAAAGCTGGTTCTTTTGGTACTGTTGGTAATCCTCAGATTGGTAGTAAGTTTTGGAGTATTGGAACACCTTTAGCTGGTAACGTCCTTCTTGATGATGAAACATACCGGCTGTTCATTAAGGCTAAGATTCTAAAGAACCAAACAGCATCTACCCCTGAAGAAGTGTTGGCATTTGTCAACTTCTTGTTTGGAACAGAACAATCTGCAATCTTTGAAGGACAAGCTGAATACACCATCATGTTTGGTAGGGTGTTGAGCTTGTTTGAACAAAACCTACTGAATTACATCACCAACTCTCCCGGCTATCCATCACGACTAATCCCTAAAACAGTGGGTGTAAGGATTAACTTTGGTTACTTCTTGGCTGGACAATACTTCGGATTCCAAGGTGTTCCGGGTGCTCTTGGGTTTGGTGATCTAAGCGGCACCTATGGATATGGTCTTGGTTACGGTATTGGTTATGGTGCATCTGACTTTTCATTGGAAGGTGGCGGGTACTTCGCATCTCTTTTTTAATTTTTAAATATATCTGAGGAAACAAAATGGCACAGATTTTAAAGCCTTCCGATCTTAGTTTGATTTGGGCTTCTGCTGGGGATTCTCTCGACCCCGGCCCTACTAAATATGCATCTGGCTGGGGAGTTGAGATTCCTCCTCTCCAAACTTTCAACTACCTTGATAGTCGTCAAGACCAAGCTATTGCTCATATCAACCAACACGGTGTTCCTGTTTGGGATAGTAATACAGAATATCAAGAAGATAAGTCTTATGTACAGGGTGTTACAAACGGCACTATCTATCGTTGTGTACAAACCCACACCAACCAAGACCCAGAGACTGATGTATCCAACACATACTGGATCATTGCATTCGCTTCTGCTGGTGACTTCTATACCAAGACAGAGGCTAACAATCTCTATCTAGCTAAAGCGTCTAATGGTAGTGACATTCCTAACGCTGCTACATTCCGTAGTAACATTGATGTATACCAAACCACTCAGGTTTATACTAAAACGGAAGTGGATGCAAAGACTACTGTAGCTTCCACTGCACAAGCACAGGCAGGTACATCAAACATTACTTTGATGACTCCCCTGCGTACAGAGGAGTGGGGTAATGCTAACGTATTAGGTATGGGGCAGACTTGGCAGGATGTTACTGGATCAAGAGTGCTGGGGGTGAATTACACCAACACAACTGGACGAGCTATTTGTGTTGTCGTTGCCTCAACGACAACCCTGAACCAGACTGCTGTGTCAATTACTGTAGACGGCATTGTGGTCAGCAGTATTTCAGTAGATCAGGATGCTGGTGGTGGATTCTTGTCATCATCTGCAATTGTACCAGCGGGTTCTGTTTATTCAGCCACTGTAGCACCGGGACTTAATTATTGGAGGGAGTTGAGATAATGATATACTATAAAGATAAAAACAACACTGTTTTTGCATACGAAACAGAAGAAGATCGTAAGAAGTTTGGTTCTCCCACTCTTGTAGAAATGAGCGCAGAGGAAGTAGTACAACATACTGCTAAACCTAAAACAGACACCACTGAGATTCAAGAGCGTCTATGGCGTGACTCAGAACTATCACGTGCAGATATTGAACTATACAAAGTACAAGATAGCGACCCTAAAGCTAAAGGCTCTGTATCTGAATGGCGTGAGTACCGCAAGGCTCTCCGAGCTTATCCTGAATCTGAAGGATTCCCAAACCAAGAAAGTCGCCCTGTTGCCCCGGATGCAGCGTAAGGAGTAGTATATGGTACAGCAAATTTCTCCATTCATTGAAGCCAAGTACGGGTGGGGGTATGGGGCTGATAATTGGGACCCCGGAATGGATGAGAACCTTCTAAAGTTCTCTTTCATGTTTGATGGTAGGGTGGACGGTGTTGTTGCTTCCCTCCCTGCTGCTATTAATGGGCAATCTTATTTCCTCACGACAGATAATCGTTTCTATTTTGCTGTAGGAACTACATGGTATTCGTCTCCTTGTCCTCAATACTTCGTATTTAAGATTAAGGGTACAGGAGACTATTATCAATACGATGGGAGTAACGCCGTACAGATTGACAGTCCTGCACAAGCTGAATCTCGCTTCACTGCTATCGAAGCTACTCTATCCTCTCTAGGTACTGCTGCTTTCGAAGATGTAGCTGACCTTGCAACACAAGCTGAGTTGGATGTTGTAAGTGCTCAAGCTAACGCTTATACGGATACTTTGAGGGATGATCTAGCGGACGACACAAACCCCGCGAAAGGGGCGGCGATTGTGGGGCGTTCGTCCGTAACCGTGTATTCCCTTGCTGAGATGGCGGCACTGCCTACTAATCGCAAGTTGTCTGCATCTCTTTCGCTTGGCGGTCGCTCTGGTCATTTCTTCTTCAACTCGTCGGACCTTTCCGCAGAGGTCTCAGCTGACACGCTGCAAGGAATCTACATTGCCACATCATTCGACCCCACTGGCGCGTCCGGGGCGTGGGTTCGACAGTTTGGGCAGTCTGTAAGCGGCATGCCCGAGGTTAGTCCCGCATGGTGGGGGTCTGATCCTGCGCTCCCAGACAACACGGCAGCATTTCAGGCTGCGCTTGATACTGGCTTAAATGTAAAAGATACCCGAGACGGAGTGTTTGCCACTGGCGGCTTGTTAATGAGTACCGCCGGCCAGCGTTTTGAAGGTAGTGTCACGCTTAAAAAAATTGCAAATACAAACATCCAGCATATTCGGGTATTTGCGGATAACTGTTCGGTGCGCGGGCTTACACTTGACGGAACAGAGCCGCAAAGCGGGTCTACTAACGCGAACGACTCCATCAGGATCGGCACGTTTGAGACTGGCGGCTTTGATGGAGTAGAAATTCGGAATTGCACGGTGATCGGGGGCAAGGGTGGCGGTATTATGGCCTACCGCTCAAGTAACTGCAAAATCATGTTCAATACCACCCGCAATACTGGGACAAATGGCATTTTCTTTGGCGGCGGCGGGTCGGACGACAACCAGATCATCGGCAACACGGTTGACGGAACCGCAGGGCAAAACGGAATTTTTATTACAGCTAGCCCTGACTCCAGCCCTACGGCTGAATTTATCTACGGGAATATTATTTCGGGCAACACCGTGCGCAACTGTGCGGATACCTGTATTGAATCGGGAATCCACGCCGTAGGCACCCGCATATTCGGCAACGTGACAGAGAACTCACCAAATCCGGGGATTTTGGTCCGCGACGGGCTGCGCGTCTCTGTGACTGGGAACGATGTTATATCTGGAGCGTCGTCGCTTTCGACATGGGATGGGATTGCTTTCGTTCGGCAAACTGAGCCGTCAACGTGGGCTTATGATTCAAACGTGTCCAGCAATACTATTTTGCGCAATCATGGACGCAACGGTATTTACATTATTGGCTCGGATGTTTCAGTCACAAACAATACCATCACTGACAATCTAAGAGTCCCAGCCGCAGACGGATCAGGACTTACCGGATTCGGCATTGCTCTAGGCATAGAAGCTGGCGGGGCAAAAGGAATTGTTATTCGCGGCAATGACGTTTCCCGAGTAAGCACCGGCATAAATATGAACTTTGCGAACCTAGCGGGCGCAATTCTGACTAACTCAGTGGTGGACAACAACACAGTTAGAGAAACGTCTACCGGAATCAGCCTTTTCAGATGCGATATGTCCAGATGCTCTGTGTCTCGAAATAGCATTTTTACTGTGGCGCTAAAGGGTTTTGCTACGGCGTCCATGATCGGAAACAATACAACCGCATGGATTGACAATATTGTCATGCCGGAAGGTTTTACAGTTGTAGGTGGTATTGGTGATCTGCCGCCCGTTGACGTGTACCGTGGCGATGACAGAGCTTATGTGGCTAACATCACGCCCGCATCTGTCGCTGCTGGCGCTACGTCTTCTCAAAACTTTACCGTTACCGGCGTTACGGTGCGAGACACGGTTTCTGCAAACCCGCCGACAGGGCTGGCAGCAGGGCTAATAATCGCCAGCGTCAGAGTTTCTGCCGCAAACACTGTGACAATCGGTTTTGTAAACGTCTCCGGTGGCGCAATTGTACCTCCGGCCGGGGAGTGGAAATTTTCGGCGTTAGTTCGATGAGAGCGAGCGGCAATGCTAAAATGACACCACTAGTCACGGGTGGATGATGAGGCGTTCGCAGATGTCAAAGCAATCTATCAAATCCAAACTAATCGCAGCATTCGCAGCAGCAGGTATTAGTGCCTCTGCTGCTTATGTAGCATATGATTTAACATACCCCTCTGAAGGATTAGTACAAGAAGTATACCTTGATCCTGTTATTGATTCCATAAACACACAGTCTCCCTGCCAACCAACATATCCGTCTGTATGGAGGTAATTACGGTCTCAATGGAATCAATAACCCTTAAGTTTACTTCTGGCTCTTGTATGTACCTACTAATAGCAAACCTCAGTGCTCGTATTTTCGCTTCTTGCCAAGCGTGGTGAGCAATCATAGGTTCTGTGAAATACCCAAGAATTTCCCGCTTACCGTTACCTGTCGTCTTACAATAAGACATGAACTTTCCTGTAGATTCTACTTTGCTTACACCCAAGGGGTACTCACCTCTTATTGCGGAAGAAGTTCCTGTTATCTTGTTTAGGTATTGCGGTATAAAACAGCAAGAATTTTCGGAGTATATTTTATCGCCATCCCCTAAAATATCTTTGTCTAGAGACCAATACCTTCCGGGAGCGTCTTTGCAAAGATATCCGGGTTGGTCTGAGCACCACTCCGCAAAGAAGTCAAAGCTCTTAAAAGCGTTGGTAGCCCCGCATACTGAAGCACTCTTTGTTTGGTAGTGCCCACCCTGAAGACAGCGTGAGTTAATTTTACTCCAGACACTGAACGCCCTTGTGGAGTAATTGTGCTTCACACCAGATAAGGTATCTGTAAAGGAGAATGTTTTTATATAAAAACCATCCCTATCCTTGAAGTCTGGTAAATTTACTATAGATACAGTTTTTCGTGTGTCTTTCTTACGCATGTAGAGGTCGCTCCTTTGAATTTAAAAAGTAACAAAAATATACACCGCTGGTTAATAGCCGCCGGCTTATCTTCAACAATTGCACTGTCTGGCGGTATTGTTTCATACTTTGAAGGAAAAAGCAATACCGCGTACCTTGATCCGGTAAATATCTGGACAATTTGTTATGGTGAGACTAGAGGGGTTAGTGAAGGGGATTTCAAGACGGATGAAGAATGCCTTCAATCCCTTTCAGAAGAGCTCCAAGTCCATCACCAGCAAATGGTTAGGTATATCAAAATCCCTATCACAGAAAAAGAAGAGGCTGCATATCTGTCCTTTACCTATAATGTAGGTGACGGTGCTTTTAGACGCTCCACTCTTCTGAGGAAACTTAACGAGGGTGACAGGGTAGGGGCTTGTAATGAGTTGCTGCGTTGGAATAAAGCTGGTGGTAAGGTACTCAGGGGTCTTACTTTACGTAGAGAAACTGAAAGAACTCTTTGTTTGGAGGGTGTGGCAGAATATGAAAAAGCTCGCAAAGAACTGGAAGAATAGACTGCTACGTTCCTATTCCTCCTTGGCTATTATTGCCAACGTTCTTGTTGCTGCTTCTGTCTCTGGTTTATCTGTACTAGGGGTAATCAGCAATGTCATTACGATTCCACTTCTGGTTGGTCTTGCTGCTATTTTTGGGGTTCTTGGTTTGCTTGGCAGGGTATTGGATCAGGGTATTGATGATCTTAAAGGAGAAGATGAGGATGTTCAATAAGTATATCCTAATTGCATTTCTCATCTCTCTTTCTGCCAACTTCGGATTAACATACGCAACATATCAGCTCCATTCTAAAGTGGCTGTTACAGAAGAGAAGTTATCTCTGTGTCAACAGAGCAATAAAGAAAAAGATGAAGAGATTGAAAAGCTAGAATTAGCTTGTGCTGTCTCTGAAGATATTATTGCTGAGTATGCAGAGACGAAGAAAGAAGTTGACCAAGAGGAAGAAGACGCTCTTTCCCAACTAGAAGAATTGCATTCAGAGCAACTACGTTCAACTGAATCACAATCAGCACCACTCGTTAAACAAGAACCGCAAGTACAGCCAGAGGCAACCAATGAAGACAATACTGCTTCCCTTGACGATAAGCTGCCTGCTGTTGTTACAAGGATGCTCGACCAGCACTATAGAGTATCGAAATAAACTTCATTTAATGCCAGATGCTTTACTTGTTGACCCATGTGAGATTAGTCCTGCTGGAGATACAGTAAGGAGCTTGGCTGAAGGGTATATTAAGAATACGTCTTGTGTAAAACAATATAGACTCCTCCTTGATAAACAGAGACAATACAAAACAAAAATAATTGAGGTGTATGAAGATGGCTGATAGCACAGGTCATAGTGCAAACCAAAGGATCAACAATCTTACGGAGCGATTAGCCATCGGGCTGTTAGTTCTTATGTTGGGTGGTGTTCAAGCACAGTATTGGGCAGATAAGACAGAATCTAAGGAAGAGATTAAAGAGCTTAATGTTAAGGTGTTAGAGCTATATAGAACATCTGTAACCAAACAAGAACTAAAAGAACTTGAAGCTAGGATGACCCAGAATGTCGAGGGGATTCGTAGTGATGTAAGGAACATGCTCACTCTTTATTTAAAAGATAAATAACAAACGGAAAGAAGGAAGAGTGATGTGTTTTGGAAAACGCTTAACCTTGTCGTAAACTTAACTTTCCTTCTGCTTGCTATTACAATTATGACCATGCTGTTGAGGAATGATTCATATAGGACAGACCTATCTAATTATGAAATCTCTCTTGAGCAATTAGGACAAGAAATAAACAGAGTAAATAGAAGTAACTTTACATACTTAGAAGATAAGATCAATAGAGTGGCTGCAAGTCAAGACAGCTATCAAGCGAATATCACTAGACGTATTGAAGTTATTGAGGCGAGACAGAAAGCCATACTAGAAAGCCGTAGCAACACAAGAGTTATTAACAATAACACGGCTACAGCTAATGGTGTTCCGTTGAATGCGGAGTAGAATAAAATAAAGAAGCTGCTAATAAAGCAGACGAATAATAATGGAAATGGTTGTTATATTTCCTCCTCGGATATAGAAAAGCCCCGCCACTTCGTAATTGAGGTGAGCGGGGCTTCTTTTTGTCTGTTATTTGTACAGTGCTTGAACTAGCCTCCACATCGAGAACTGTTTAGTCTTTGCCGACTCTTCACGATCATCAGAGATGGTGCTACCAAGGGCATCACGTGCGGATTTAAATGCTTTACCATCCACATTTAGGCAAATAAGTAACGCATCTACTTCTGCTTGACTCTCCAAAACAATTGTTACAGGTTTAAACTCTTTTTCCTCTTGTGTTACTTTCATTGTTCTTTCTCCTTAAACATTTGGAAGCGTTCTTCATAGAACTTGTCCTTAGCTCGACAAACAGCAGAACGTCGCTCTCCTGCTCCCCCAAACAATTCATCACCAACAAACATTCCTTTCATGTCAGGACTTGTTGTTGGGATAGGGGAGCCTTTACCATACACATCAAAGAACTTTGCCTCATTTTGAATAGCTTGGTAATGATTGCCAGCAATACCGTAACCTTTACCCCAACTCTCCAGAGCATACACAGTCTTACCTAGATTCCGAGCAAACTCAATTTCTTTCATGGTAGACTCTCCGATATAGGCATGTCTGTTTAACACAAGGATGGCATCAGAGTTCCGAATCTTATCAAGATGTACTTGGTCCAACACTTGTTTTTGTTCTTCGGTGTACCAATCCTTCCCACTTTGTTTATCACTAGGGTAAACGCTTAGACTGTACACCACATGTCCACACAATGAGAGTTGTTCATTCCAGAATTTAAAATAATCTTCAAATCGTGCACTACCGCATAGCGTAATTTTCATTGCTGTTTCTCCTCTTGTTCTTGCAGCTCTTCTTCTAGACGAGATACCCGCTGCTTGAGATAATTGTTTTCTTCACTAAGTTTAGTGTTCTTTTCGTGTAACTTCTTCATCTGATCTTTGACACTAATCATTTGTTCCATTGGCAGAGCTTCATACTTCTCAAGAATAGCTGTGCTCTCCCCTGCATGAATGATTAGGTCGGGACGGGGTGGTTCATTATAAGGTTCTCCACCCTCAAACTTAACGCTACTCCCGACAGTGATGGTACAGTCCAGTTTGACACCCTTAGCACCATAATAGTCTTTTTGTACTGCCACTACGTTCGTTTCAAACATACGCAACATGTCTTGCACATATTCAACCTTCTCCACAGGAATGTTGATAATTAGGTCAGTTGCACCATTGGTTTTTACTTGCATCAGCATATTTTAGTTCTCCTTCGTTTAATTAAACATCAATTTTCAATAGCAAGGATAAGACGATCTCCCTTACCTGCTTCCATACATCCTTCGTAAATATTACCACTCTCATCTCCAAACCATTTCAGATAGAATACAGATTGAGGGTATTCCTTGTCAAGCTCTTTTACAAGATCAAGAGCTTCTTGTAGAGATAAACCGTGAACAATTGTCTCCTTGTGTCCTCCGGCATTACTCTCTATCTTCATAATAAATTCAGCTACGTTCATACTGTCCTCCTCCACTCGTTTAAATCCAAAGATACCCATAAACGTATCTGCTGCTTGTAAGTTACTCATTCTTACCCCTTTCTATCAGCATGGTGTCGGCCATCTTGTACGCAAAATGGGCAATAACTCCATCCACGTCGCCGTCGCCGTTGGCGGCAATAGACTTCATTTCGAGAATCTGCCATTCGGGGCCAGATAGAATAGCCTGCATCACCTTGGCCGCAAAGTAATCACGCAGGGTCATACCATCTGTAATTACGTGACCCTCGTAACGCTCGCCCGGATTAAGCCGAATCGGAAACGCTGGACCACCTGTGTCTTTGCTCATAACACCATCCTCCTCAATACCCACAACTATCTTCTTCGTAGAAGTGATCTTCGGCAATTACTCCAGCTACGATTAGTGCAGGCCATGTTAGAGTAGCAATCCCAACATCAGCAACATCTACTTTGATGGGGTGTCCACAGTCTTTTGATACTTGAACAATACTACCACCAAAGATTGCACCACCAATAATCAGATAGATAATAAATGCAATTATGTTTTTCATGTCACCTCCTTTTTAGTTTAATAACAATTGAATTTACGCCGATTATTACCGTAAACTCTCAATTCCATAAACTCTTACGAATCTTAATCAGAGCAATCAGCATCTGACCCTCTTCCTGTTGATACTTCTCTTCAAGTTCCTTGAGCTTCTCCAACACTATAACATCTTCTTCTGATCTTTCAAGCATAAATGTTTTACTGTCGCACAGAGTACTCCAACCACTCTCCTCCATGAGATCACGATCTTTGTTAGCCTTCCACCACTCATAGATACGTTGTTGCTCTTTAGCAGCTAACGCTTGTCGTGTAGGCTGTCCGTATTCTGGATGGTCTTCAGTATATCCCATACCCTCATCACATACAAGACCCATTTCCCAAAGAAGATGATCCAATCCTTTCTCTTTCTCAATGTACTTCTCTAACTCTCCAAACAGACAACGAGAGATACGATGATCGAGGTCATACCACTGTCCTTTCTCCAGTCCCCCATCCAGAACGTGAGTGTTCCCCATTACATTACGAACGTATACACGAATGCTGTGTACAATGTCAATAGGGAACATTAGAACATTCTGAAGATGGTCAGGAGCCTCTTCCAGCATCCAGTGAAGGATTGGGTAAGACTTCTTAAAATCTTCTTCATACTTATTCCACCCCTCCATAGAGGCATACTTAGGCTTTTTGATTCCTAATAGTTTCTCACGAATAAACGATACAGGGCGTGAGCATGACCAATATGTGTAACGTTGTTTACGATAGAATTTCATTTAATGTTCCTCCTCTGCAAATAAAAATACCCCCACCAACTTTTTAGGGTCAGTGAGGGCTAGTGTAGTGTAGTTATTGTCGTGTGTCAAGGAATTATTTACTTACATACAAGCAGCACAGTCATCCTTACTTGCTTGAACACCAGCTTTTGAGTAGACGTAGTAAAGACCAAGAATCTTCTCACTTTCAATAGCATATTGATGTACTTGAGAAATGTATTCTTCATCTTCCCCGGCAGCGAAAAACAGATTTAGGCTCTGCCACTGATCCAGATAGTCAGAACGTGCCTCTGCTTGCCGTAGGATTGCCATTTGGTCAATCTCAAAAGCTGTTCGGAATACCAATTTCTCTTCGTCTGTGAAGCAGTCTTCTTGCTGAATACTCCCCATGTTATCCCGAATACGTTCAATCAGCGCTCGACTATAGATTCCTTTCTCTTTCATCAGTTTTAGTAAGAAAGGATTGACCCGATCTACCTCACCACCAGCACTCCGTTGTGTGAACACCATTGCGGTATCTGGGTTAATACCTTCACTAACACCGCCCATAATAAGGGCTGTTGACTTTGTTGGAGCCACTGCAAGAAGGTGACTATTAGCCCGCCCATAACCTTTACACCATTCTGGTTCTCCCCATTGCTCTGCAATCCATTTGGTTGCCTTCTCGGCCTCTTCACGAATATGTTTGAACAATTGACGGTTCAGCATGTGAGCTTCTAGGCCTTCAAAAGTCACCATCTTACTTTGGAACAACGAGTGTAGACCGCAGACGCCTAATCCAAGAGCGCGAGACTTCTTAGTGAAGGCAACAGCCTTTTCCAAACCAGCAATGTTTTTAGCACGCTCAATAAACTCTTGAGCTACACAATCAAGAAAGACAGTTGCAACAAAAACAGCATCCGTATTTTTCCACTCATCAAAATGCAGAGCATTCATGCTGGCCAGTACGCAAGTATATGTATAATCCTTGCTACTGTGTAAAGTGATTTCATCGCAAAGCTGAGCTGCCTTAATATCTAGGTTGTGGTCCTTATACCATTGTGGACGTTTACGGTTTGCTTTGTCTGGGAAGAAGAAATACCCCTTGCCAGTAACCATCTTAGTTTTTAGTAGTTTCTGATACTTACGCACTGCTTCTGGATCGCCCGAGCGCATAGCTTCTGTATCACTATCGTGCCAATTCCATCCAATATTATTTCCATCTGGGTGTTGTTCTAGGTAACTACATACTTCATCAAAATCCCCATGAGACACTGGCAAATACCCGGCCCAACTACCACGTCTAGCAGTTCCTTGTACTACATACTCCATATCGTTCTGTACACCTTCGATCACAGGAAGGACGCCTGTAGATTTACCACCAGCACTGATCGCAGAACCACGAGGACGAATATCACCAAGATAGCCAGCAGTACCAAAACCATACTTAGTTAGGATTGCAGTCTCATGCTTGGCTTTGTAGATACCGTCAATACTGTCTGGGAAATAACTTCCTGCACAAGAAACTGGTAGCCCTCTTGTAGTACCGCAATTAGCTAAAATGGGAGTGGATGGACTAAGCCATCCTTTCCACATAATATCAAAAAACTTTTCTTTCCACAGAGCCGGGTCTGGGGTATGTGCTGACAATGTAGCAGCAATACGTTGGTACTGCTCTCGCGGATTTACTGCTTGGTACAGATATTTTTCTTTAAACAACTGCCACCCGCCTGTACTCCACCACTCAGGCATATTCCCTTCAGCCTGTAACTTCTTACGCTCTTCGCTTAGTTTGTCGTACACACCGCTTGTCATTGACCCTCCTTATTTACCCATTTAAAACTGTTTGAATCCCAGTTGCGTTGATATTGGTTTCCCTGACTACTAAAGAAGTCTTGCATTTGGTAGCCATTTATTCCACGGTAGAACCAATCTGCGATAGGATTGTAATCAACTTCCCATTTATTCTTATAACCAAGCTCTCTCAAGCACTTATTGATACGGCTCTTCGCAAAGTGCTCAAGCTGAACTTCGGTGATACCTTCAATCTTACCCTTGCTGAAAATCTTCTTGATAATGATACGCTCATGTTCTAGGACGGTTTCAGCAGCCTCATAAATATCTTTCTCCAACTCTTGCAAGTATACATCGTCAACCAGTCCGGCTCCAATCTTTTCCTGCTTCAGTGTTCGGAATAACCAAGCAGCGGCTTCAGAGTGGAGAGCCTCATCACGGGCTGAAAAATTAATTCCACTTACAACATTAAGAAGTTTATTTTTCCCTTGACTCTGAAAATGTTTCAGGAACGCAAAGCTAGTATAAAGAACAGCACCTTCACCAAACGTAAATCCACCCAAAGCACGAAGGTCATCTTCCTGATGCAAGACAGTCTCAAGATACTCAATTCGCTGGTTAAGCTCCTCATCTGTTTTATAAGAGTCATAAAACTCATCTGTAGCAATACCTAACTCTTCATTTAGCGTCTTGTAGAAAAAGAGGTGAACACCAAGCTCAGTTGCACCAAAGAATGCAGCCATTGGTTGAATATCCCCAGCACGAGGAAACTTCTTCATTACAAAATTAAGCCAAAACTCATCTCCAATAATAGCTTCATATTTAGCAAACAAACGTAATGTTTCGATTACACCATGACTTTCAGCTTCTGTCATATTGACAAGAATATCTTGTTTATCCTTAGCAACCTTCACTTCGAAATGAGGCCAGAAGATAGATTGTTGTTTATTCATAAACTCCACTGCTTCAGGATAATCTACAGTAAACGTATCCTTTGGGGTTTCAATACGTGTTTTCAAAATCACTCCTTACTATAATTTTTACTATCATACTTATCAAATGCTTTATCAGCACTACCTTCACGTCCCATATTAGCTAGATCAGCTCGTAGTTCAGGATCACGAATCAACTCTCTCTTCACTTCCCAGCTAGCCAACCCAGAAGCAATATAGGCTTCATCCCGTCTTTCGTTTCCAATCGCTATAGGTCCGTTGAATGTAAGAGGTTTATCTGGATATGGACGATGTTCTACACTCTCCACATCATAAGGGAGGGATGTATCAATCCCAGCTTCATACAGAATACTTTCAAATGTTTCTCTATCATTCTCTTTCACAGCCTTAGCAAAAGGAGGGTACTGCATTAGAATGTGAAAACTAATTTCTTTTTGTGCCATATTTATTAACCTGCCTTATAGTTATTAGGGATTAGTTGACGCTGTTCACCATGATTACAAGTATAGCCAGCTCCTTGTAAGTTTAGCAAATCAATTTGCTGCTGTCTATACTCTGCTGCTAAAAATATTGCAAGCTCCTCCCCATATTTCAGAAAAGAAAACGCCTTTGACTTGTGCTTCCCCGATAAATCTCGCCACTGAGCTACAGCATAAGTATAGTTCTCCGTTTTTTGGTCAATTGAAACACCGTTATATCCTGTCTTATTGAATTTGTTTCTCTTCATATTACGAGAGTTCACTTTCCTACTAACCGCTCGGAGATTGTCAATATGATTATTAAAAGGGTTTCCGTCGATATGATCTATGACACACCCTTCAGGAATCCAACCATTTACTACCTCATATATTATTCTATGCACTTTATAAAACTTACCTTCCAACCATATACGATAAGATTGATTTTGTTGGATAACTCCTGCGACGTCATTGACATAATGTTTACTAACGCCTCTGCCGCCCTCTACTCTCCAACGCAACCCAGTAGGGGAAGTTGGGTCTATGTATACATATTTTTCAAAATTCATATTAACCCGACCTATAGTTATTAGGGATCAACTTTCGATGCTGAATCCACCCTTGTAGATTACCACTCCAGAACTTCCCATTACGATCAACATGTGTGATACCTTTTTCCCAAGATTTAGGGAAAGCTGGTTCATTTATAATACTAACACCCCATTCGTTCTCTGATTCTTTCATAGGAGTAGCTTGGTGTTCCAACGGGCTTGCGTGGACTGGATCATCTGGTTGCTCTCCCTTCAAGTTTAGATTAGCACTGACTCGCTTAGCTTTCTCAATAGTATCATCTAGTGTGCGATAGGACGCCTGAGCGCAACAGCTCTCACTAATAGCTAACGCATCCTCTAGCCGCCCGTCTTGATTTTCGCTTCGCCAGTACCCTTCATTAAAGTATGGAACGTGCCACATCCCCGGTTTCAATGTAACTGGACTGCTATTCTCCTTAGCTTTCTTAATAGCCTTGGCTAGTGCCTCAATAGTAGGGTCTGCTGCCGGATGGTCACGAAGCCAAATAAAGTTATTAAGCTCTGTAGCTGTCATTACTACTTTCATCATTTGGAACGACTCAACCAGCCGATTACAGACTTGTTTAGCATATCCTGCTTTATCGTACTCATCTGCAAAGTTCGCTGCACTGAGGGCCGCTAGACGCCACCACTCTTGGGGAGTATACATACCCTTAATTAGTTCATTATGTTCTCCTGCATCCTGCATTCCTTTATTCTTCTTACCAAAGCGTACAGGCATTGCAGGGTCACTACGAACACTACTGATCATTGTCTGTACAGGGATTGCACGAGACGAACTTGAGTTTTTAGAGAGCATGTTATGTGTGTTGAACTCAGCCAGAACAATCCGAGGGAACTCTAGCTCAAACGTAATAATCTCTTTACCGTTTACACTACTTTTACTGTGTGCAATTACTTTTGCCTTAATCTCCACTAACAACCTCCTTTTCAATCATACCTTGTTGCACACCTACCAGAATACGAGAGACTTCCCTTTCTCGCTCAATAACTGTAGTAGGCAGAGAACGTACAGTATACTTAGTAGCTTCCTCACCCCCTTCCTCTGTGTCGATGTCGTAGTATGTATACTCAACACCCCTCACGTCAAGGTAATCTTTTAACTGCTTACACCCACTACACCAACCCGCCCCGAATACTTTAATTGTCTTCATTGATAATCTCCACTTTACTCCTGCCCAATTCTTTAATCTGTGCCACGTTGCACAAAGGCCACCACACACTTTCTGACCCCTCTGCCACGAGTCTCAATAAACCTCCCTCGGTCAAGACGTTTTGAACACCATCCACATATATTGGAGTGGGGGAATCCTTAAAATGAACCACCAAATTATACACACGTATCTTACTCACCTTCATTCTCCTCTAATATTCGTTTAGCCTCATCCCACGAAAACGGCAACGATGGATACCATTCATAAGCCATACCTGTCGATATTAAATCTTGGTAGGTCTTGCAGTCAATCACAAAATCTTGCCACCTACTGGTTGAAAGTTCTAGTAGTCTTGCATAGACATTCTCATCCAACTCTTCCTTATACTCATTAGCTAACAACCAAAGGTTATATTTCTTGTAGTTTTTATAAGCCATCTCTGCCTGTTTTTGAGTTGGAAAAGTCCCCAACTTTCTCCCATTCGCAGCCGCCCTATAATTACCAGACTCCATCTTAGTGACACCCTTCGCCAAATTTTTATCTCTTTTCTGGGCAGTTCTTCCTTTTAAGAAGAATTTGTTTATAACTTGGGGCAAAAAGCAGCACACATCAGGGCCGTACACCCTATTACCCTCTACCAGAAAATCCTTATCCAGTTCAAAGTGCCTGTTAGAAAAACCTTTCTGTGTTCCACACCATGCAGCAAAGTTTTGAAAATTATGCCAATCTTCACAGACTATCACATCTTCATAGTTCTCATAGTGAGGGTGTCCTTGATAGTAACACCTTTCCAACATCTTACTCCATATTAAATGCTCTCTTTTATTTTTATCTGTAGAGTAGTCACCGTATCCCAGATATCCAACACCTTGCTTAGTTATACTGTAAGGGTTTTTCACATTCCCGCTTCTGATAGCTGATTTATGCACCTCTCTCACATGCTTGTGTTTGTCTGTAAATTCAATTAAGCACTTTTTGTGATTCAAATCCTCAACCACAACAAACTCTTCCCCTTTCGTATTCTTGCACAAAAGGCCCTTTTTAATGTCTTTAATATCTACAAAAACATCACTCACTATATACCCCTTTCTTATTCTCTCTAGACAAAATCCCAATACATCCCTGAAGCCATCCACTTATCGTAGTCTTCCTTACTTTGGATACACTTCCTCCAGTCTGGGTGTTTCCTTCGTTTAGGGATAATTGCTTCAATCATATTACATCTCCGGTTGTTTAGGACAATATTGTTCAAGCTCTACAGCTTTAAACCCCACCTTCTTCATAATCTTCCCATCTAGTCTACGCACTGTAAAATATGGAACTCCTATAACGTAAGCTGTTTCAATATAGTATTCTACATCGTCACGTTCTTCAAGTAGTTCTTTTTCTTCCACAGCTTGATAATAGCTATTTAAAATCTTTTCATCATTGTTATCACAGATAGTCTCAAATGCTCCCATTACATCATACCCTGCTTGGTGGAGCATATCAGCTAGTTTGAAGGCGATAACTAGGTTGTCAATGCACCCATCAAGTAGTTCTACGCTATTTCCATAGCGTGCAGCATCATAGCACTCTTCTGATTCTTCTACAAGAAGTTTAGACTGAAGTTCAACGGCTTTCCACCACTCGAAAGAAAAAGGAACTTCATCCTTAACACCAGCCTTCAGATTGAAGTTGATAACACGATCATACATCTCAACAAAACCTTTCACACATTCTCCTTAAATAATAAATGCTACTTCAACAATTTTATAATATGGACCTTCTTCCTCTGGCATTTCTTCCAGATTGTAATTAATTGTATATGTGACTGTGTTCTTCTCTGTACAATTACGTTCAACCTTACTCCGGACCTTCCAGCCAATAACGTCTTTAGGCAGGACGGCAGCTTTCTTTAGTTTATCAATGTCGTGTGAAAACAGGTAACTCCCACTCCAATAGCTTTCTTTATCCTTCAATACTTGCAAACCATACAACTTTTTCATTTAGTTCTCCTTAATAAAACAACATATCATAAAATTTAACTAGAAACTTACTATCCCAACTACTGAAAGACATTGCAACATCACACTCAACATCTTGTATATATTTAGTAGAATATCGCACACGTTTTGTCTCTTTAAACTTAGCTAGGATACTGTTTCTGTCATCAATCATAGCAACTACAGAATCATTCATCAAGTGTTTTTCTTTCGTAGCAATATACCCTTCCATAAAAGGAAAGTGCTGTTGTAACCAATAATACTTACTCTTGTTGTGATTCCCCTTGACAGAGCTAATAAAGACAATACCAAAATCCTCAGAAAGGTATTTAAGAGTATCAACACTACCTTCAATTGGTTGGAATTGATTGTAGTTCAAGTCTCTCCAATAAGCATAGGGGTCTCCGCACTGTGGATAGTATTTACTGAAATCATACTCAATCATTGGTGTCTTAACATAACCATGCTTCTCAGCCAACCACTCACACCACCCCACATCACTAGGACAAACTGTCAGGTCGCAATCAACTCCAATCAATTTCTTAGGCATCATCTTTCTCCAAACTTTCGTAATACATCTCTCGTGCTCTGTCAATAGTACATTGCAGCTCTTCAATTAGCTCAATTTCTGTATGACCTTTTCCTGTCCCTCGTAGAGTCTTCTTGACCAGATGTTCCTGCCATCCTCCAAGATTATAGACAGTGGATACACGGTAGGGGTCAACCTTCACCATCACAAAACCGTTAGCAATATCTTCTTCAGAAAGATTAAGACGGAAAGAATAACGATAATGTTTACCATAGTCTTGAATAACACGTTCTACTTCTTCCTCCATCTCTGGAGGAGAAACAGCTACATATTCCTCATCTGCTCCAAGTGTACGATTATCCCATTGTTCTGTGTTGTCATCTTCAAGCGTATTGAGTTTAACAACAGGACAAACCCCAAAGGATTCTAGTCCTACAACATTGTTTATTCCGGGTTTTTCTGTTTCCAGTTGTGTATCGTAAGGGATAATACGAACACCTGCTGTATTCACATCCCTAAGCACATCGCGATACTCGCCATGCTCCACAACTTCAACATACTTACCAACATCGTCCCATTTAAAACCATAACCACCTTGTTTAATTAGGACAACATCCCCAACCTTTAGTTTAGTCTTCATTTATTCCTCCTTTACTATGTACTCAAAGTATTGCTCATCCATGATGTCTCTCTGTGTATCCTGCACCTAGTGAGTTTAATTCATCAATCATCTTCTGTCTATACTCAACTGCAAGATTGTAAGCATTTTCATAACCATACTTCCTTACATTGAAGGATTTACTCCTAAGTTTACCATCAAGGTCAGACCACACAGCCCTCCAGAGGTAAGACTTATTCCCACTTCTCTGAGTATTAACACAAAGATTCACACCAACTTTACCGGACGTGTTGTCTCGTCTGGGAGTACAGTTCCTTGCATTCCCCTTTCTATCAACAACTCTTAGATTGCTAAGTTTGTTATTAGTCTTGTCACCATCTATATGATCAATGAACATCCCCTGTTCGATTGGTCCAAAATGCAACTCCCAAATTATTCTGTGAACTAGGATCAACCTCCCTTCTTTGCGTACTTGGTAGTAACCACTGCTGTTAATGCTGCCGGCAACATCCCCTACGCTCACGTTCTTAAAATTCTTCCATCGTCCTGAATAAATGTCTACAGCCCACCTAAGGCAAGAAGGGCTGGACTCATCGTAGACATAAAGTTGGCTGATTTCCATAACTAAACAATAGTCCTAAGTAAACATTCATCTCTAGTGTAGGTAATACCACCCTTCTCACAAACTTCCCAAACAGCATCAGAGTTCATTGCGTCCATACCTCTCCTTCAAGTAGTTTAATGAGACTGGCATTGGTAATGCAAAACCATCTTCAACTTCATGCAACATTACAACACCTCGAAAATGGTTATTACCCGTAAAACCTTTATAGTCTTCAAGGTGTTCATAGCAAGCGCCATTCACAATACCAAGCTGATGTTTACCATCAATAGTTGGTCGGATTGCAATATCCAACACCTGACGATGACCCACAACAAAACTACGACCTACGGTTTTCAACACATTCATTGCAGTACCAGCATACGGCTTTCCGCTCATAGGGTTAGCTAGGTAATGCACAAAGAAGATACCATCAATCTCTACAGGTTGCAAGAAAGGATGTACTTCCCAGCCGTATTGTTCAAGGTTCAGTGTATCCATCCCAACAAAACCTTCAAACTCTGGCATCTCACTTGAAACACGATCAAAGCGATTTTCATGATTACCTGTGCAAAAAACCATCCGTGGAGAGTATACTTTCTTTTTGAATCGGCGCTGTTGGCGCTGAAGCTCCCAAAGAGGTTTTACTAGATTCTTTAGTCCTTGATTTCCAGCTTCAATATCAGCTTTGAGACGACGACCTTCAAAAGACAGTTTACCTCTGTCGTAAGTGCTAAGGGACTCGAAATCGTAGTTATCTCCGATGTGTACAACAATATCTGGCCGCTTGTCAACAATGTACTTCCCAATCCAAGTCATATAGTCCAAACTAATCCCCGGTTTACACTGTGTGTCACCAATTACTAAAATCTTCTTACTCACCCTTCTCCTCCTCTTTCATATTCTCAATCAATGCTGTAATAACCACTTTACTAAATCCACAAACAGCCCAAAACACTTCTGTTCGGTCTGAATCAGGCATTAGATGATATGTGTTTTCACAGATACCTAGCAATTCAAGAAACTCCTCGCATTGCTCTAAATCTGTCATCTGTTGTCTCTGCTTCTGTTTTGAAGCAAAGTCTACAATATTATCTGTCATTAAAGAATTCCTGTAGAGAAAGACCAGAGGTGCCAGAACACCACCCCTTCAATGTATTTACTGCACCAATAATAAAGCCAATAGTTTTCCATTATTCCCTCCATTTCTGCATTGTACCAGCATCATCAAAACTACCTTCTTCCAACAAACCCTCCACCCCATCTACCACAACAATAACCGGATTATTAAGCTGTTGTTTAATAAGCAACAGTTCTTGTTCCGCTTTGTCTAAACGATCAGAGAATTGTTGAAATTGTTTCTGAATACAATCCCATTCATAGGCGTTCATTGTGTTCCTCCCTCAGCTTATTCACAATCTGCTCACGTCGCTTTGCAGCAGTTGAAGCAGGAGTTATATTATGATCCAATAGCCACTGTTTGTCCAGCTTTTGTTTGCAAATAGCAATAGCTGTCTTTTCTACATAGGCTTCTTGGAATGTGAGTCCCTTTCGTTGGCTGAGATTGATAACTTCGTGACATTCCACACACACCTCCTGAACATCATCAAAACCGACCCACAAGATCATTCTAGCCCATTCAGTGAAAGACTCCCAGTCTGTAAAGCCATAACCACCGTGTAGATGATCTACTTGACAGTCTCTAGATTGCTTACCACAAACTTCACAATCACTAACCCACACGTCCTTCCCGTTCTTACCAACAGGGGCTTTATAACGCCTACTCTGCTTATAGGCAATCTTAACTGGATGACGTGACCAGATACGTCTGATTGAACCTCTTAGCCAATTAAGATAGGCTTTCTCATCCTTCCAAGGTGAGTTTGGAATTTCCCAAGGCTCTTTCATACTACCCCATCATAATCAATGTTGGTTTATCTAGGCCAAGTTCTTCACAGATACGGGTAAGTTCTTCGTCTGCTGCTTTCCACTTAGCTAAAGCATCTAGAGTTTTCTTCTTACTAGATTCCAAGTCAACGTCTTTCGGCTTTTTAAGGTCAAAGGTTTGAGCACCATCCCAGATTCCTGTCATATGTTTACTCCTAGATATCTATTTAAGTCCCACTCATCCTTTTCATGCCTCAACAAATACAGAAAGAAACCGTTATCATCTAGCCGTTCTTCCCAACCATCATCCTCACCGTACATTGCAGAGTAGCATTCATATACTCTAGAGGCTAGATCAGCTTCTGTCTTACAATCAGCAAGAATCTTCTTAGCTGTAGCAGGGCCAACTCCACTAACTTTAATGTTAAATTGCTCCCTTGTACTCTTGGCTAGTTGTTCAATACCGGGAATGGCATCAGCATTGTCACCTACTAACAACTGCGTGGCAAAGTTGTAAGATTGTTTAAATCCATCGTTCCAGAAGATTCCGTCCTCTAGCTTGTTGTAGTTCAGCATCCATCCTCGACTGTTGGCAGCTAAATCTTTATCACAATAAGCCAGAACAACATTACACTTCTCTTTATCCCTAGAACTAACCCCTTTGTTGTAGCTCTCCCAAGCCATGATGTTGCAAGTATCGTCAGTCTCCCGTCCTTCTGAGAGAATCACTTTATCTTTGTACTTCTTTAGGAAATACTCCCTGCAATCTTCAAACAGGATTGGTTTTTCACTCCTACCCCCTTTATAGTTTACAAACTTGGATGTGTAGTCTTTACGGAAGTTCCCTTCCCCTTCAATACAGAGAACATAATCCCCACACCCAGAGGCATCTACAATCTTCTCCACTTTCTGTTTGATTGCTTGAAAAGCAAATCGTGGTTCTGCGTCTGGTTTAAGTTCTGATATTGTTTCAAACGAATAGCCTACTTTGTCTCGATTGTTCTCTTTAGCCCACTCATTAAATGCTGTCTTAGATTCAAACAAACGCTGACTTCCGTACTCATTGTTTGTAGCTAGGCATTTGTTAAGTTGCTGTTGGGCTGCTGAACTATATAATAAAGTATCAGCATCAATAACTAATATTTTGTTAGTCACCTAACTACCTCCGTTGCTGTCAATCTCAATAACATCCTCCGACAATCTCTAGTTACAATAGGTCCACGATGAAGCTGGAATCTGTTATAAGCAGATATATGGCTTGGCTTTGCTGTAACATACGGAAGACTTTCAGCGTCTAGGTCAGACAAGCATGAATTGAAATGATTTGTTGTCGCAGTGTATTCAATTGGTTGTGCTACAAAATCTGTACCAAACTCCGTAGAGTAGATTAAGTGATGATCTGGATTACTTTTATGGTTAGGGTTTGAGACAACATCCAGATGCCATCCTTCTAATATGCAACCACAGTCACCTACCTTCAAGTCCCTCACTTTATAATCGACTAACCAACGCATCCCTTTGTCATCAATAAGGCTCATCATATCCAACATCTTTTCTAAAAGTGGCTGAACAGATTTGTGAACACCTTTATCAAAAGCCCAATCCCAGCGTTTATATTTAAACTCTTGAACAGGGAGCGAAGCAAAGGCTTCGTCCCGGTATTCAAACAAATCCAATGAAAGACTATCTTTGTTTAGATAGAGGTTAGTATCCGCAGTCATAATCATCAACGTCTACTTTAACTTTCCCGTCTTCATTTCGTGTCACTACAATGCGGAAGTCTGTATGAAAGACACGTTCAATAATTTCCTCATACTTATCAATATCGGCTTTCGCTTCCGAGAGAGTAAGGCACTCAATGTTTAGGTGAGTACGTTCTTCTTCATCCCACTCAAAATCTTCCTCGAAGTTACCAGATTCGTCCTCAAAATCTGGATATGAATGATCCCGCCAACTAGAAGTATGCATTTCTCCTGTGTAGGTGCATTGTTGGTGGTAACAAGGCTCACCATCATTGAAACCCATTGTCCACCCTACAATACCAACAACATTCAAACCCGGATGCTTGTCAAACACTTCTTGAAAAAGAGATTCAATAAAAGCCTCTCCGTTTGCAACAATCTGGTCATTAAGTTCTGCATTCACTTCTTCATATTGTTTCAACAGCGTTTTGATATCAGCCATCAGCTCAACTCCTCAATTAGAGTATCTAGTTCCATTAGCTCTTCAGCCTTCTCCTTCAGATCATTCTGTTTAGCATAAGCCTTAGCAGCTTTTAGTGTTTTAGCTACAACATCTTTAGACAGACCATCAGTATTTGTATCAGCATCGTATGTGTATTCGGCTTTCAGTTCTTTCAGAAACTCTTGTGCATCAATAATCTCTGTTTCATAGCCGTAGGCTTTCTTGAATAGTTCTTGTTTCATTTGTTGTTCAGACATTTAGTTCTCCTTATTTATCGTTAGTTGCTTCTAGACGTTGGAGTGCTTTTGAGTATACATCAATCATCTGTGCATTGTTTGATTTGGTAGCATTCCACAGACCAAACATGAGCCATTGTTTAACTGATTCCTTTGTAACTTCATCATAATCTTCTTCAAACAATTCGTAAGTCAGCGCATTTGATATTCGACTTATTTTCATAAAACGAAGACCGAGTTTCTCAATAGTGTTTTCAAGAACACAGATACTATTTGCATTTTCAGGCATGAAATCAACGGGTTGATTAGGGTTTCTAAGGGCTAGTGTGATGCACTCTAGAACATTAGCTGTTGTTTTACCAGTAATACCTCCATCTGCACCTACAGCCTTTTCAAAAATCTTATAAGAGTCTTCACCAAGAATCTCTTTTGCTAGTTTGTTTACTTTCATAATCTCTCCTTATTTGGATTTAAAAGTCGGGTTATCAAGAATATTTCCCAATAACCCGCAGTTTATTGCTGATTAGACCTTAAAATGGGCAGTCGTCTAGATCAGGATCATGCTCAGTATTTACTTCAGCATTATAGCCCTCGTTTGGAGCTTTTTCAGCCTTCTTAGCTTTAACAGGCTTAGACGCCTTAACTTCTTCCTTTGGAGCTTCACTGGAAGAGCTACCACCACGTAGGGATTCAATCTGCTTCTGAATAACACTACCCTCGTAGTTGCTAGCCTTCTTGATTGTGTTGACTACATGAGCACGAAGCTCTTTAACAGCATCCTCTGGGTTTTCCTTGTTAAACTGAATCAGCATTGGTGTAGTGATATGCTCTGGTGCTGTCTGACCACGACCAAGACCACTTACAAACTTAACATATTCAGTATAATACTTCTTACCCTTGCTCTCCTTGAAGAACACTTGAGCCTCAAACTGGAATGCTTTACCGAGCAGTTCGTCAATTCGTTGAGGAACAAATACTTCATTTGGTTTAATGATCTTCGCTGCTACAGCCATCTTGTGAAACAGATTCTTTTGATCAAGGCTCCAATCACCAAGTTTCTTGTTCACTTTGAGAGGCGTAGGACGACCGACCACCATGCCAACATTCTCAATGTAGAACTGACCCCCAAGCCACAGACGTAGAGGAAGAGGTTTACTCTCACCAAAGAAGCTGCCTTTGTCTACGATAATTTCGGGGAAGTCTACAGCTACAGCAACACACTGCACTGGTTTCTGCGGCCAGCATTTGTAACGTACCTTGTTCTTACTTACAGGATCAATACCATCCTTAAAGTATGTATCAGGCATTTCAGCTACAGCTTTACGCTCATCTTCCTCTGTCCCATTGAACACCACTTCAGCATCTGGTTGTTCTTGTGTACCAAGGTCTACAATCATAGACACATAACCAACCAGAGTTTCACGTTGTTCAAGCTCTGCTGTCTCGACCACATAAGCATTTAGCTCATCGAAATTGACAGACTTAGTTGAAGTGTTACCACCATTTTGTGCTGCACCGTATGAATCAAAACTCATATTTTAAATCTCCTATTTCACATTTAGATTGGAGGGAGCAATTGTCCCTCCGTTTACATCAAGCACTTTGCTTGAATTCTGTTTTCATATCTTGATAAATCTTCCTTTGGCTATCCTTCAGCTTTGCTGTGTACACAACATAACTAAAAGCTCGTCCTGTCAAATCCATCCATTGTTTCTGATATGTCTTAAACTCGTAGTCTACATAAGGAAGATTGTCTTGTACAGCTAGGACAAGAGCAGCCTTACGAAGTTCTTTACATTTTTTAGCGTTCAATCTGTTTCTCCTTTTATTTAAGCATTTTACCGATAACGAAAAGAATACCAAATACACCCAGCAACCCTAGTACGAAAGCAAACGGAATCCAGAAAGGACTCAGTACCCAAATCCAACTCCATGTTGCTACAACACCCCAACCACCAAGTTTCAGTGTTACAAAGATCAGACCAAGAATTCCCAGAATTGGGAAACTTACAGTAGTTTTATTTTCCACATTCCCTCCTTAACGAATCACACATTCAATAGTTTTCTGTTGAACAATCTGTACATCAGGGTAGCGACTTTTGAGACGTTGTTTAGCCTCCCGTGCATCCTTCCGTGTGAATTGTTCGTCTACAACAAGGTCATTGCTTACAAGTTTATAAAAGTAGTGTTTCATTTAATTTCCTCCTCAAGTATTACACGGTAATTTACAGAATTACGGTATTCTGGGTTTTCAAGAGTAATCCAACCGAACGGGGTTGAACACTGAACAATATAATTCTGGTTCTTAGAAATCGAGATGAAATCTTCACTCATCTCCCCATCAGCTTTACACAACTCTTGCAAGTGCATTTCACATCTCCTCTTTTAATAAAGCCATAGTGGCGTTTGAACGACAGGGACTAGCGTAGTCTATCCCGTCTCCTTTTTCATTTGATGTACTAATATTCTATCACATTTCTGGGGTATGTCAAGGAATATTAGCAGATTATTTCAAGTATTTTCATGATTAGTGAATCTCGCTGTAACGCTGTCCAAATTGTGTTTCACAGCCAAGCTTACGTCTTAGCTTGTAGGTTACATTAACCTTCTCAATTGAATCAAGAATAATCTCAGAAATCTCATCACGAAATTTAGGTAAGTCCTTGATTACTAAGATATTTTCGTCATGAAAACTTCCAGTTAAAGTCTTTCTACCATATCTATTCTCCATACTTGTTAAGATGTTGTCAACCCACATATCAAAAAAGAAGCTGCCTGTACCTTGGGCAAGAGTTGAGAACCTATCAGATTCCTTGCGAAGTGAGTAGCAGAACCCGTTAATGGGGTTTACCAGCCACTTACCGCCACGACTATCCTTGATCACAACCTGCTCTTCTGCAATAGCCTTTACAGCCCAATTAAGCTTCCAGTAAGCTTCGTGAAGGGTTTTACCTTCAGCCAACGAAACTCCAGCAGCTTGAGCAATCTTAGCTGCACCGGCATTGTACACGGAAGCATAGTTTGTCGTCTTGCCTTTCTTGCGTGCAGCCTTGGCGTTGGCCGACTTAATTCCTTGTTTAAAATCCTCGTACTCCTTTTGAGTAATCATTTTAGCTGTAAGTGCCATGAGAATGTGGGGGTCAAAGTCATCTTCTTGCATTGTGGCAACATATTCAGGGTCATGAGGCAGCATGAAGTGGTGTTTAGTTCTGTCTTCCAAGCTGCTAAGGTCTGATCCAACACTAATTTTACCCTCTCCAGCAATTAAAACACCGCGAACAATATCACCATAAGCCTTGTCAACACCGGGCAGATTCACAATTTCAGAGTGCTGTACTCTTAAAGTGTTGGTAAACCCGTTAATACGAGCTTGTAGCTTTCCATCTTTTAGATTTTCCTTAAAGCCTTTAAGTACGCCAAGCCTATGCTTGAGAACGCAATACTTAGAATACACCCGAATCTCTGGTACTTCTTCAGCAAGCTCCTCTAGGCTAGGGCACAGTTCCTTTCCTTCTTCACCTGCAACAGTGATTTGTGGAATGGCTCTTTCTTCTGGTCTAGAGTCTTTCCATGCTGTCCACTCCCAACGTGGAGAGCCTTCAGCAGGTTTCCTTGCAATCCATGCATTAAATGCCTCTTCATCTTTTTCATATTTGAAGGTCTGTGGAACCCAATTTTTTGAGTACAGAAAAGCTTTAATTTGATCTGGGCTGTTTCCGTTAGGTTGCTCATAACCCACCAAAAATTTAACTACGCCATCTTTTGTTGACGGCTTTACAATTGGGTTTCCATGCTCGTCTTTTGACTTGTTATGGACGTGTGTTTTAATCTCTTCCCAAGCTCTACCAGAAGCCGACAGTTCCCCACTTTTCAAGTACGGTTTTGCCGGCTTCTTGCGGTCTGCGTATTTTGGGACTAGAGGCATCACAGACTCTAGTTCTGCCTTAGCTGCCTCGCCTTCTGTAGTAAGTTCAGCAATAGACTTCTCCAAAAGCTCGACATCAACTTCCCATCCTGTTTTTTCTTGCAGGCGGGCACAATCCATCTTGAACATCAAGAATGTTAGCAAACTATTAATGGCGTCAGATACGGAACTGCCTACAAACTGATCTAGATAAATCCCCTCGTCCTCGCTCATCCTTTTACCGCCGACACTGCCGCTATCAATCTCAGCCTGAGCAAGTGTGTACATTTCAATCAAACGAGCCTTCAGGTCTTCCCACAAAGCTTTATTGATTTTAACGTCCTCTTGGCAACGATGCTTGTACTCTTCAAAAGTCAAACCCTCCCAGTCGTCAATTAGTGGCTTTTCAATCCCATAATCCTCATGAAAAGAAGCAAGGCCGTGTCGTTGTCTCGTTGTGTTGAGATACCAACTGAGGGCGAGGCTGTCAATAACCATAAGCTCGCTGAGGTCAATGCCCAAGACCTGCTCCACCATAGGAATGTCATAAGAAATTCCATTGTGGATCACCATAGGAATGTTATTTTCAATGTGATATTGAAAGCAAGCTTTGATTCGTTTGCAATTCTCTTCTGTGCCGAGTGAAAGGATAGGCTTGTCTTGCATTTGCAATGACACTACATGAATCTTCGTCACTGTATCCAAAAGTCCATCAGCCTCAAGGTCTGCAACAGTGGCTTGCTCCCAGTTGTAAATCTGTTTCACTTTTTACTCCTTAGACTAAAGTTTTGTTTCTCTATAACTCGCGTGATCTTCCTGAATCTTGTCCAACCATCTGTTCAACCCTTCATACAGTTTAGGGTGACAGTCCTCAAAGCTTTTTGCAAGCTCACGTCCAACAGAGACTTTTCCTACTTGCCAAGCTCTGTGCGCTTCCTCTGCTGTCTCATACAAACCAAGGTAGAGACTCGTGCCGTTTCCACGCACTCTTGCCTGAAATTTTTGATTTTTGTCTTTCCAAGACACACCAATTGGGTACTCCCCTCGTAGAGTATTTCTAGCTGTCAAGAAAGTGTTTATGTTAATTGGTACAAAAATACATGTATCAGGTGAGTATACTTTAGAGTCTCCACCAAGAATATCTTTGTCTAAACTCCATGCCCAAGATTTTCCGCCAACTAACTCTCTTTGTTCGTAACCTACTTCCATCCTACTCCAGTTCACAAAGTCTTGGAAGTCTCGAAACTTGTTTGTAACCCCTTCATACCTAGGGTGTTTTATTTGTTCTGAACCACTGCTTGAGCACCTTTTAAGCAGGCTTTCCCACCGTTGGCCAGAGAGTGTCACACAACGCTCATACAAACCCTCTTCAGTTGTTCGGTGAGTTCGTATTTGCCACTCACCATCCTTAAGCAAATCTTCATATAGTTTTACGTGTACAATTTTGTTTTTAGTCACAAGCTAGCTCCTAAGCTAAATAAATGGTGGCTTATAAACCCACCCATCATCTTCTGGGACAACGTGAAGCCGACCATCTTCTAATTGCAACATAGTGTCACAGACGCCAAGTTCCCCCCACTCACGATCTTTAAGAACCTTTGTCCGAACTCGGCCACGAGTTTCATCAGGAAGAACCTCATTCTCTAGTGCAATGATACAACTACTCATCTGTTCGATCCCGCTGCTGCCTCTTAAAAATTCCTTCTTCACTTGACGCCAGTAAGCTTTAGGTTCTTCACCCTCTTTTACCTTTGGTGCGTTATCTTCCACGCGCTTGAGGTGACAAACAGCATGGACAGTGACGTTATTGTTTGTCATAAATGCTGCAAGCTCTTCGTAGAGCATATCAATATCTTTACGTTCGTTGTTACTTTCAAGTCCAGCAACAACCATAGAGATATGGTCAATAAAGATATGTTCACACCCACAAATGAAATGCAGGTATTTAATCTGTTGCATTAGCTTGTCAACTTTCATTGAACCAAAGTGATCCAGAAAATAAGTACGCCCATTTGAGATAACCTTATTTTTTGCTTCTAGTGCTTGCTCTCTTGTTGCCACTGCCAGAGGATTCTTTCGGAAATCAGGGAGTCTGACGCCAAGCTCAAGTGCAACCAAGGATTGTTGTGTCTTTTTTGTAGGCTCTTCTAGAAAGATAAAGCCAACTTTGTAACCAGCAGCTACAAGCTCCCAAGCAATCTCACGGTTTAGCGTAGACTTACCAACACCACTAAAAGCGGTGTAGGTGATAAGTTCGTTGCCTGTACGAATGCCGTGTAGTTTTTCCATGAGCTTGGGGTAGCGGTCAATGTAATGCCCTTCACGAAGTGGCTCAAGTAGACTATCTAAATCTACATCATCACCACAGATAATCTTTTCTGGGCTGTACTTCTCCAAACCAAAAGCAAGAATCTTGCCGAGTTCTGAAGAGTGCCCATTCAGCAGGCAGTCACGAGAGTCCTTCATACCGTGTGGGTGTGTGATGGTGTATATATTATCAGAAAGAAGCAGACCGGCAACTTCTTCTTTAGCCTCCTTGCCTTTTAGAATACCCTTCTTCAGCTCTTTTGCTGTCGCTTGGTCGCTATCAAAGGCCAGTACAATATCATTAAAAGACTGTACGAAGTCTAGGTTATGTGCTACGCACTCTGCTGCATTAGCTGTCCCCATAGAAATAGAAACTACACTTGGTTCAATCTTACCTTCGTATTTAGTTCCTTTTAGGCTGTCAAGAATAGCACGGCGAGTTGCTGGTACTTCTTCCTCACCCTCTACAATAATCAGCTTACGACCGCCCTTTGGCGTCTGCATCTGACCAAACATCTGCGCATTGACCTTTACAGTGCCAACAGTAGTAAAGTGAAAATCGTGATCTTTTGTGACAGTCCAATCACGTTTCTTAAAGCCAGTAAGCTCCCCAGCTTTGTTATAGTATGGAAAATAAGTTGCCTCTACAGTTTTACCGTCTTTTTGGTTTACAGCAGACCGGATGCCATAAAACTCAGCATCTGCTTGAGTAAGCCCGCGCTCTGGTAGTGCTAGACATTTGTATTGCTGTACATCAGCAACAGTTTCTTTTGGAACATAACTTTCAGACATCTTTTCTCCTCTTTCTTTCTTAAAATAGCCCAACTAAATATCCTCCAAATCAACCAACCTCTGCATTTCATTCATAATAAATTGCTCATTGATCTTACAATTCATAAGGGCTTGATGAATACGTGGATCATCTAACACTTCTGGATAATATTCTTCAAGAGCATATTCAAATCCGTATTTATCCACCATGTATTCCCACATGCTCAATGGAGTTTTAGTTTTCATTTAATCCTCCTCACCATTTACTATAATATTCTTGAAGTGCATTATAATCTTTCAACACTTCAGTATCTGCTTTACCGTAAAGAACTGAGTAATTCCACTCGCAGTCTCTAAACGTGCGTCCATCACAAAGGTCTTCATCATACGCAAGTTCGTGCAAAGAATCAAAGATTTCTTGGTCCTCTGGTGTTTCTACTACAAAACTATCCACAGCATATTGAACACGATCAAAACCCTCTGACCAATCTCCACGCTGGTCTTCCAGAGCACGAGCTAGAGCAAAGTATTTACATTTGCTGTCCAGTGCTTCAAGAACATCAGTCCAATTGCTATCCTCATCAAGCCCATATTTCACTTGCATACGAGCTAGAGCTTGAACAGATTTCTTTGCTTTTTCTTCCTTCTCTTTTTCAGCCTTTTCTTTATTGATGTTGGCAATAAACTGGTCAGCAATCCTTGAAAACGTCGAGGGATAGGACTTCATTTGAGAGATAGTATAATCATAGCTATCTGAAGTCTTAATATTTCGGGTCAGATCGCCAAAATAGCCAGCAGTATGCTTAATTGTTGTTTTATTCTTACTACGGCTTGTTTTGTACTCCGAAGTAGTGTAACTAGAAGGGATACCAAGAGTATCACGCATCAAGAGAGTCACCTTCTCGTGAATCTTTAGGTTGTTCTCAATTGCTCCTAGATTAGCTTCATGTACGACTTTCATGTTTTCAAGGTCTTTTGCATAAAGCTCATTAGCTTGTTTCAAAAGGTGCTGTACCTCTTCAACGGTGTTTGGTTCTCGTGTACTAGCCCATAAGCGGCCATCAATCTTCCAATTGTAACTGCTGGTAAACTTGCTACTAGCAGCTTTAGGTAGTGTCTCCACTTCCATTGGTTTAGGAAAAGCCTCGTCAGCTTTCTTCTTCAGTACCTCAATCTGCCCACCAAGAGCGGCATACGCATCATCTACATTTTTAATCCAAGTCATATCAATCCTCCTCAATTTCTATGTTGCTGCATCCAATATCATCCAACCCATACCCCATACTATCACATTCTTCAGAAATGTCAATACTTTCTTTCTTGCAATATCTGCATTTTGTGTATGCATCTCCATCCTCATCATATCCGTAGATATACCAAGAATGTCCATCCTCTAGGCAATCGTGCTGTGGAGTAGTAAGGATGATATCTAGTGTTTCTCGTTGTGAGCGGTTCATTGTTTGTTTTCTTCCACAAAGTCTAGGAGGATTTTATCATACAGTGCAGATGCTTCTGAAGCAAGCTCTTCTGCTCCAGACAAAGCCTCAAGGTTTGTGATGCACTCTTTCAGAGCATCTAGGGCGAAAGTTTTTGATTCTAGTACAACATACTCATCTCCATCCATATACCACTCACCATTGATATCAGATTTAAAGCCCACCCCACACCCGTCAACACCATCATACTCAAGGTACACACGAGTTACAATTTCACCAATATCAAAATCGTGTCCTGCATGACGTTCAATCACTTTCACTTTAGTTCCGGCTTTCATTCATATTCTCCTCTATAATGCTCTGTAGTGCTCTGTATGAGCTTTTAGCCCTTCCCCTGTACCATCGCATAGCCTCTATATAGATCGTTCAATATAGGACGCTGTAGAAAGCCAGAGAAGGCTTTTGGATGGCATCACTCCGTTCTTATTGTTGTTGCCACCCATCATTTGCAATCAGAGAGGACAATTGTTCCAGTTGTTCAGCTTCGCAAAAGAAATCATCTTCTGTGTAGGCTGGAGTTAGTCCTTGTGAGAATCGTACATCATTCTCGACTTTCATCCCTTCAATCCTTGCTATGCAAGCAAATCCTCGTAGTTGGTATGCTAGTGCTAAGTGATTCATTTGTCAATCCTCCCATTTCTTGTAGAAGTCTTTCATAACATCATACCCCATAACAACACCAGAATTCAATAGATCGGCTAACTCGTTCGCACACGCAATTGCTTTTTGTTCTTCTTCCATGAGCTGATTCTCAGGCCACAGTGTACCAGAACCGGTACCAGACTCTTTACACATATAGACCACACCAGCATCATAACCAATAGTAGCCCGCACCTGTCCAATTGTAAGTTGCCGTACCTTCGGAAAATGCTTGAATTTAGCAATCTTACCGGGGTTATTCACCCATGAACCTTCCTTATTACACGTATGACAACCCACTTCCTTATCTTTACCTGCAATTTGCCAATAACCTGTACCACCACAGTCCTCGCACTCAATATAATACCGATCGTGGGTGCAGTATGCATTATATACCACCTGCTTCAAATTGTATTTCGTTTTAATCGTGCTCATTATGTATCCTCCTCACAAAACTTCTTGAAATAGTCCATAGAATCCTTATCATGTTCATCGAGGATGTGTACAGTGATCTTTGGTTCATACTTACCACCTCGAAACTGCTGCTCTGCTTCTCCAGCCTTCTCAGCTTGAGCTTTCTTAGTGAACACACCTTGCACATAGTTGTGTGTCCCATCATCACCCCAACGACGCATTGTAACAACGTATACTTCTGTTTTCATTAAACAATCCTCCTTTAGATGCCCTTGTGCTACAACTTCATGTGTTTAGGCTGTTTTAGTAGCCTGTGAGACACATTCTACACGATATTCTGTAGGTGTCAAGCCCTCTTTGTAAAAATATTCTCTTTTCTTTTAGTCAAAAGGGTTGACAGATTGAATTTATCATGTATAATGTATCCCGTAGCAGCATATTTATGTACGCCTCTAACCGCAAGGACATTGGCAGCTACTCGACTTGAAAGAGAATGGTCATCTTAACAGATTCACCAACCGAGTCAAGTTTAAAGACAAGAAAGAAGACACGTGGTCAAGGTGTGGGGTTGTGAGAGCATAACACCGTGTCTACCCTTTGCAATAGGGGAAATGCTCAAGCTGAATGGATTGCAACAGGATTCAGCGTGTGGGGTTGACAGGATCAATCCTCTAGCGTAGGCTAGCTGTAGATGGCTCCGAAGAGCAAAGCAGACACCAGAACCATTAGTTCGCTCTTAGGTCATCTGTAGAGGTGATATGAGTGGGCTGGGTTTCTTGTGTCTGTAAATTCACCAAAGAGCAATGGATATATAATATAGTAATAAGAGATAAGGAGAATAGAATATGAGTAACATCACTCTCAATGTAGAGTTCCTAGCTGGGACAGACTTCACTGAAGCTGTAGAAGAAGCTAAACAGAAGTGCCAGCAATGGGATGTGGCTTTGGTATGCTTTAAGTTCAATGGTGTTGAGTGTTCTGTTTCTAGAAATGCTGATGCTGAGAATCTACATAAACGGTATATGAAAGCCTTGGGTAGCGACAAGAAATATATTATTGGTTGAGGAGGAATATATGAACAAGTCTTATCTAGAGATGTATGCTAATGTTGAAGGTGTTGTAGAGGCGACTAGATTTGAAGCCTTTTGTCTTTGGAAACAGTGGCACGAAGAAAATGGTTATCACTGGTATAGCGAAAATCATGGACCCCTGATTACAGTGGGTCACTTAGAAGGACGACCTGTTGCTATTGCTCCACTGCTGCATACAGTCAACGGTAAATGTATCATGTTCCTTGAGGCTACAAGCGTTGTTGTAGATTGGGATATGATTCGAGAGTGGTTGAAAGAAAATGTCCCGAGCGTTTGTGATGGGGAATATGTTAAGATTTGGGATGCTGGTAATTTTCACTGCCTTGTACACTGAGGGGTAAATAATGAAAATCATAATTGATACACTAGACTTAAAAGAACGTGTCTATAGGATGCTTCGTGATATTGATGATGGGAAGTATAAAGAGGTTCCTTCTGTTTGTGCTGGAATGTTGAATAAAGAACAGACAGCAGGATTGGATGCTCTTATTAAATAGATTGAGGAGGAAAGCTAAGATGTTAGTTAAAGACCTGATTGAAAAGCTGAAAGAATTTGATGAAAATGCTGTCGTAGAAGTTTATCGCGGCTATGATCCTGAATATGGAGAGTGTTACGATTATCCAGAGAATTTTATTCTTGAGGATACAGGTTGGGATTATATATCGAACTCTACTACAAAAACCTTGTATATTAGTTGAGGAGGATGTATGAATAAGAATGTACAAGTGGGAGATACAATTAAGATTGTTAAGGCTATGAAACCTTCTTACTGGTATGTAGACAGGATTGGTGAAGAGTTTGAAGTTTCTGGTATTTTACCTGATAATTTCATAGTTTACACCGAAGATTTGGAGGGTGCATGTTATGTATCTAAAGAAGATTGTATTCTTGTAAGCACTACAAATCATAGCAAACAAGTACCTGAAAGTCGATATACATCCTCTATCAATGAAATCGAAGTGTTTGATGAGGTAGGAGAGATTGTATCTACAATTATGCGATTTGATGAACATACAGCTTCTGTTCAAATTAAAGAGGATTATGTAACAAATGCAGATGAGTGGACAAACATTTCATTCACTATTCATAAGGCTCTTGTGGATATGGGATTGTATAGTGAATAAAGAAACCAGAATGCCACTTGACAATCCCTTTCTGGCTTGCTACAGTGCAGCATATTGAACGATAAGGGCATACCCCTATGCTCCCTATTACTTTAACACTGGCGCTTCATATACGACGCTACAGAGCGTTATAAAAGGAGAGACAAAATGAAAGTAGTAATTTACAAAGCACCACACGGTCGTCAAGAAGTTGTTGATATTACTAACGTCAACAAAGAAGATGAAAAGTTCTTTAACACCAACAACATCGTTATTAGTATGGAAGAAGTTATGCAGATACGGGGTATGAAAACAAAGATGGAGACCCTGAAGAATTTATTGAGATTGCGCAGGGGCGTAACTGTGAGGATGTTCTAAATTCTCTTCGCATTTCTTGTGAAGAATTCTTGAGTAGTGTTGACAAAAGAAGTTATGGTTGGTAAGGTATTACAAAATCTAATTCAGGAGAGATATTGTGAACAATAAAGAATTTTTCCAAGCAGACTTGACAGACGAGCAGTTTGAAGCGAACAGGGAGTTTGCAGAATCGTTGTACGTACTTGGAATTGAAAAGCCTCGTTATTCGGCAGGCATTTGTGGGAGTACAACAGCCGGTTATGGTCAGCTTGACAAATATGGTTATTTTGAGTATCCTCTGATTGTTGATCAAGACACATACGAAATAATTTTGGAGAAATAAAATGCAAACAGAATCATTTTATAGCTGGACAAAGCTAAAGAAACAGATTACATTAGAGAAACCAAAACAATTTGCTGTAATCTTTGATGAAGGGATGTGGAAATATAGTCGTCCTTTTGAATATGTTAAATACTTTGAAAAGAAGGAGAAATAATCCTTGACACCCCACAGGCGCTTAAGCTACTATAGAAAATATAGAGGCTGAGCGCCTTTTCTTTTGTCTATAATTTAGTGAGGTGGTTTATGTGGAATGGCAAAGGTCGATCAGGTATTGGTGATACAAACATTCAAGGGACGTGGGAAGACTGGGGCGGGCTTAGTCCTAACGGAAGGGAATACAAAAATGCTTTGACACAAGAAGCCCGTAATTTGTCAGGGGCTGATTATTGGCATGTGCGCAAAGCAGATACACCAGATCAAGAGCCTGATGTTTGGAAGAATGGGAAAGCTAATATCAAAGCCTTCGCAGACGCCCCTAAAAAGCCCGCTAAGAAGCGTTCGGCTTTTGAGCGTATCTGTACAATGGAAACAGCTTATGAACGCCTGCAAGAGCAGCTAGAGGAGCTAGACGAGGAATATTATGACCATCAACTAGAGCTAGAAGATTGGTTATATGCTCGCAAGATCATCACAGAGAAACTAGACAAGCAATGGAAGAAGATTTGCAAGGCTAGAGGATGGGACGCAGACGAAGAAGATAGCAACATAGCTGCTGGCATTCGTGAAAGTGCAATGTCTCAATTGGCACAAGACATGCAGCAAAAGAAACATTCACATTGGACAGAACAACCTGTTGCAGAAGGGAATAGCTTCTGGCATGATGTGTTTTATGGATTGGATGAAAGCAACGCTTACAGAAAACTGTATTTCTTTGTCAAACGTCTTTTCAAATAGAGAATGACATCATGTTTAAAATTGTTTGTTGTGTTGTTGTAGCTGGGTCATTAGCTTATAGTCATTGGCTTGCTGATTACAGAGCAGAGCATTATAACGTACAGGCTGAAGATGTTCCTCTTATGCCGTACATTCCAGAAGATGCAGTATTGATTAGGCGAACAAACGAAGAGAAAGAGCAATTGTGCAAGCAAAGTGCGGAGTGCTCAAAGCTGGCACAGGCTGTTGTCTGGGAGAGCAGAGGAGAGAGCAGACAAGGTCAAAGGGCTGTTGCTTCTGTCATCCTCAATCGTGTTGATAGCAGTCGATTTCCTGATACTATCACGGAGGTGGTGAATCAATATAAGCAATTTTCCTTCATGGAAGATATGCACGTCCAGAAACAACCTAGCAAAAAAGACTGGACAACTGGATATATTGTGGCCTATAATCTGTTGCATGGCGTGATAGACAGGGTAACACAAGCCGATCACTACCACGCAAAAAGTGTCTTGCCTTTCTGGGCAAAGCATTTTAGAATGACAGAACAGATTGGTAATCATGTATTTTATGCAAGTAATTAAGAGGAATAAACAAATGAAACAATATAACGATTTTGAATATGAAGCCTTTAAACGTCAATCGCGCAAGCAGCATAAACAATTCCGCGATGTTCGGAAGAGTAAGAAAATGTTGTGGAATGGGAAGGAAGACAGTTAATTAGAAAATTAGTTCTAATAGAAACATTGAATAAAGAATCTTGTTGACTAAGCGAAACGGCTAGACTATGCTTTACACAAGCCTAGAGAAAAGGCTAACAAAGCGAATTATTGAGGAATGTAGAGATGAAAATTAAACTTTGTGGAACTGGAACTCTTTCCAAAGAAGTGACCCAATACTTTACCGTGGGGCGCTCTTATGAGGTTACTTCTGCATCTATTTCGGATACAGTTTTCGATGTCCTCGGAGATGACGGGTTGACTCATTCCCCTGCGATTTTTAAAGATGGTACTCCTTGTGCTTATCTTGAAGATTGTATTGGAAATCTTTACTGGGAGATTGAAGAATGAACATTGAACAGCTTGCAAACGACTTCGCAAAGCAATCCAAAATTAGCAAAGCAAAGACTATGGCTTTCGCTCAGGCTATTCTTGAGCAAGCTAAACAAGAAATGCCTAAAGCCGGACGTAAAACCAGTGAAGAAAGCATCCGTATTCGTAATGCAATTAAAGATAGTATTGATTCTTTGCGTGGTGTAGTGTTTACGTCTAAAGACTTGGCAGAGAAGTTTAACGCCGATCAAGCATACATTGTGAACAATCTTAAATACCTTGCAGAGCATGATGGGATTGTCAAGGCTGTAGGGAAGAAAGAGAAAGAGCCGGGACAGGCAGGACGAAAGGAAATTCTGTGGAGTGTTGCATAAAATAAATCAGCCCTGACGCTTGACAGCCTTGGGGCTTTATGCTTTAATAAACATTATGAACAAACCAGACATTACATACAGATACATCACCGCCAAGACAGCCCTATTCACTGCGCATACAGAGAAAGGCGAGAAAGGTTTGGGGTCAATAACTAATGTTCCAAGTTATAAAGCCTCTGATTTAGCCTTGCAATTGAGGATTAAAGGCTATATTGTGTGCTTTATCGCAGATAAAGCTAATAACGAAGAGGAAACAGAAGAATGAAGCGTGAACGTTTTTTAATCACCAGCACAAAAGGCCACAATGTAATTAAATACTCATGGAATGCAGCACGAAAGGAAGTGCAGCGCCTCATGCAGGAGTATGCAAATGAAAATGGCGGGCAATGGATGCTAACAAGTAAAGCAGAGAAACAAGGCTTTTATTTTGTATCTGGTGTTATGATTTATACAGATACACAAGCCGGTAAAGAAGTGACATTCAGTATTAAGAAGCAGGAGGATATCTAATGATTATTGTAAATATCCATAATTATAAAGGTGGCGGCATGATAAAAACAATTGAAAGATACACCACACCAGAAAAATATCTAGTTGCATTAGAGACTACAGGTTTTGATGGCTGTTTGTCCAATATGTTAGAAATTTTATACAGTGGTCGGACAGTCAAGCTAGAAGACTTCTCGATTAGTTTTTCATATCGCCCTGATAAGTGAGATAGAAAATTTCAATTAGACACCAACGCAAGGTGCAGCTAATATTATCCCATCGAAAGCAAAAACATAGGAAAGCATAAAATGTACACCTTAATGACTCAAGAGCACAGCACCAGCAAGCCAGAGTATCGGGAAATCGAATCTGTCGCATTTGCTCATAAGATGGGTGAGAATGGCGGCTTTTATAAGGTACAGTTGATTGATGAGAATGGTATTATCATCGCTGAATGGAAGGCATAAAACTATGAATAATAAAACTTGGGATCAAGAAGTAAAAGAAATTAACGCACAGTTCAGGTATGAGCGTTTGATGGTCATTGGTAGAGATTTATATAAGCTGTTGTTTGATTATCAGAATCCGGGTTATAAATGGACTTCAAACGAATATAATTTAATGTTCGTGCAACTAAACAAACTTTGCAAAGAGTACGACGGCAAAGATTGGCGAGACAGTGACCTTTTAACAACTGACCATAAAATTAAACCTGTTATTGAAAAAGCCAATGCTGAATGGCTGACTGTGCAAGGTTTTAACAAATAGTCATCCTCTATCAGCAACAGAAGAACGATAGAAATAAACATTGAAATAAATGCTTGACCAGATCGAAACCTAGTGCAATAATTGGCACAACACAACAGGAAAGCGCATAAGGCGCTAAGGATGAAATGAAATGACTACCAACCTTGCTGACTTTGGCAACCGTGAATTGGAAATGGTTCGTGACCTGCTGACTGCCATGATTGAACAAGGATTACCAGATGACTTCTGTAATGATGAAGTCGTGCCGATGTTCAACCAATCAAGCGGCTATGTTTTCCTGACAAACTCTGAACATCAAGTGGCAATGATCAATGGTGACAAATTGGAATCTTTCTATAGCAGTCCCTATGAAGGCTTGGAGGGCTTTTATGACGACCTGAAAGAACAATACGAGGATATGCACGAAGATGACAAAGAGTGGTTTGATAGCCTGAAATAAGATTTTTAACAGAGGCGCTTGACAGAATCAGGCGCTTCGATTAAACTTCTTATCAGTGAACAACGAAACAGGGAATAAGAACATGACTCATGCAATCAAATTGACAGAATCAACAGACGCAAAGAATGCCCGTCTGAATCAAGAATGGCGCACAATCCGCCGTGAGTGTGTGATTCTGGAACGTATGGACAAAGAAACAGAAAAAGGATTTGTTTCTAAATTCTTTGTTGAGCATGATGGCGGTGAGTGGTACTGTTCTATGCTGAATGGGCAAGTGTCACGACTTAAAAGATTGTGGGACATTGAAAAATAATTCTTGACAGGGCAGCAATGCTGCCCTATTATTCTAGGTACAGCAAACAAACAAGGCGTAAAAAGATGAATAAAGCCCTAGAGAATAACCTATCTGTTGAGGAGTTTTTCCACTATATAGAGCTGCCTGAAAACCTGTCTGCAAAACTTGATGAATTGTTAGATAATTTGCAGGAACAACAAAAAGAAATTAAATATCTTGAAAAGCAGTGCGAGTTGCTATCAGAGCAAACTGGCTTTGCTGTTGACCTACTGGAATCAATTGATCATTTGGTTGACAGCTTACCAAGCAAGAAAACCGGCGTGATACCGGAGTTTCAAAAAGCCTATGCAATCGTTTGTGAAAATTCGTATTTTGAGCGATGAGGTATTGATTATGGCTGATTTTATGGTCGAGAATGTTTTACAGGCTGCTCTCTGGTCTATTCTCAAACAGATAGCAGCGAATAGAAAGATCAAAAATAAATCAAAAAGATGTTGACAGCACAGTTCAAGCTGTTAGAATGACCACAAGAAAGGCGAACAGGTCGCCTTTCAAACAAAAAGGAAATAAAGCAATGAACATCAAAAACGTTAAGACATTCCGTGGCTTCAATGTTGTTAATGGTCAAGTAGACATCAGCAACAGCGAATATATGGAATTTCTGAATGATGTGTACGAACCTGTAAACATCTGTGGCATGGAATACGATGCTGGCAATGCACTTGAAGCAATTGATCCTGTGGCATTCCGTTGTGGTCTGAGCGATTACGAATCAGAGATTCAATCAGAATTAGAAGACGCTATCGAAAGTGAAGACGATAGTGAAATCGAATGGTTGGATGAGGAATAATCCATAGAGAAAATATATCGAAGCCCTCTAGTTGATAGAAACAAACAATTGGAGGGTTTTAGTATGTTGTCTTATAGTGTTTATAACAAACAAAGATCAGGAGTGCAGAAAGATGACTATTCAACAGCGATTCGAGATTGGTACTAAGTACAAAACAGGTGGCAAACATCCTAAAACTTGCGTAGTGGTTGATGTGCTTCGCACGTATAACAGTAAAGGCGATCTGGTAAAATTGCGCTATGTTTCAGAGCATGAATTTTTAGGTCAGACAGTGACAGACTACGATGTCCCTGATGCTGCTGTTGCAAAGGGTAAAATTGATTAAAATAAATTGTTGACACGCAATCCGTGAACGTGTTTTAATGCTTGCAAGCTAAACAAGTGAAGGTGTAGAGAAATGAAACCAACAACAGAACAAGGTAAAAAAGTTTTTCATGTTTACTATGATGGTGAAGATTTTGTATATCGTGAAACAGATGCACACGGCGTCTATGATGTTCTAGTGGATTTTGCTGTTATGGATAATGCTTCAAATGGTTTTATTTGGACAATGTACCATAAGACACTTAGTCAACGCAAATTTAGATCGCTGTCAATGACTGGTCGCAGTGTTTATGTGTTTTTGGATGCTGTGAAAGAGAAGCTGCGAGAAGGTGAGATTGTCTACTGTCAAACCCCGGACGTTATGGTTAAATTTTATTCTTAAAAGCATTTGACTACTGATCAGCACCATGCTTTAATGTTTACAAGCTGAATAAACAAAGGAAACACTAACATGACTACTATCCTACAAGCTGTAAAAGAAATCGTTAAAATTGCTGATATGATAGAACTTAAGCATATGGGATACGCTCAAAACAGCCTGTTTGACATTTATATGGCCGAATACGGCAACTATAACGGATTCACACAAAAGGCTGTTACAGAGTATTGCAAAGGATTGCCGAACATTGCAGACTATCCTTACATGAATTATGACATTCTGTCAGCCTTTGAAGGGTACGGAATCCAGCGCAAAACAGAAAAGGCAAAAGAGAATCTGGTCGATGCATATTGGTGCAATGTTGGTTATGTAGTATTCAAGGCGCTAGAAAAAGAAAAGAAAAAGGAGGCTTGACAGCCTCTATTGCATAGCATAGAATGGCACCAACACCAACAGAAAAGAGGTTATGAGTTATGGCACTGTCAGATTGGCAATTCTGCTCACCTGCTGCACTGATTACACCAATTAAAAACGGCGATTCATGGTCTGTTCTGGTTGATGGGAAAATAGCTTGTTCTATGTCATCTGGAGGTGCTCATCGGTTCCGTTTGCGTAGTGAGGCAGAACATTTCGGAAATTGTTTAAAACGTGGGTATGTAGTAGGCACCTATCTGTCTATAGAATTAGAAAATTACATTCAATAGGCAAAGGTATTCAGAAATAAAAGAGGATTAATTTAAAATAATCGCTTGACAGCGTGGGGCGAAAGCCCCACAATGTGCGAATCAACAGCGAAAACCAAAAGGCGATCAGACAAAGATTATATATTCAGCGCCTCAAAAGAGGCGCTATTCTGCTCTGTTGATGATGTTGTCTCTAGTGCTTTGCTGGTTTGCAATAATGATCCGACAGAGGCTATCCGATGGCTTGAACAATATGACAGCATGGATACAGCAGACCCTTTTAATCAAGCCGTTTATGCTCGATTGGAGCAGATGAAAATAAATCAAAAATAATCCATCAAACGGCTTGACGTGCTGTTCTGAGCTTGTATACTGACCCCATCAGACAACGAAACGGAGTAGCACAACATGAAAAGCACCATCGACAAAATGAACCAATCAGCCATGAATAAAGCAGTAGCACAGGGTCTCCCCTTCACTACACTGCCGGTCTTTGAATACAAGTTTTTAACAGCCCCCATCACACACAACCATTAACCCATAAGGGGCTTCGGCCCCTCTTGTGAAAATCTATTGACACACACCAATAACCATATATACTGACCACACAGCAGCAGAAAAGCTGCGCAACAGAAACCACGGAGACGCTAAAATGACTACTACCACCAAAGGCTACAACGGATACAAAAATTACAATCAGTGGAATTGCGCGCTCTGGATCAATAATGATCAAGGCTTGTATGTGACAGCAACACACTACGCAAACCAATACAAGAACAAGAAACAAGCGGCAAGCGCCATGCTTGAAGAATTAAAGGAATACGGCAGCACTTGCACACCTGATGGTGTTAAATGGTCTAAGGTAGGTATCATGGCCGCGATGCAAGAAATGTAAAAACATCCTCATATAGCCTTGCATGAATCACTTTGCAGGGCTATAGTTCTCCCTAATTAAACACGACATAGGAATACAAAAGCATGAATACAACAGCCATCATCCATACACTGCCTGAAGCCATTTATCAGACATTCATCGCAAGCCTGATGATTGCAGTTATCACTAGCATTGCCGCTTTCTTTGCATACTGCTCTGTCACTACTCCTGTACTCTGGTTTGCTGCTGTGACTGGCTTTGTTTCAGCTGGGCTGATGCTCCTCTGTGGTGCTATCGGTGAACAGGCTTGGAGCAACATTAAAGACGAATATGAGGATAATTTTTACAGGTACGCTTGACGGATGCGGATAGCCTATCTATAGTTCGCCTACGGTCTAGGGAAATTCATCCCTACCGCAGCAGCCTAGGAGGCTTACCATGACTCACACACCCGTCACCTTTGAAGTCAAAGGCTACAACAGCAAAGGCGTATGCGTTGATTCTCGCACCTATCACACTCCAAAGCTGAATGCGCTTGGAGGTCATTGGATGGTCTGTCAACGGATGGCATCAACACTGCTCAAAAATCGCAAGGTCAAGGTTGTACGCTACTACATGGACGGCATCGAATACGTCTATGATGCTGATCAATACGAATTCATCAAAGCGTAATCCATACCCTAGTACACAACAGCCCGCTCAATGCGGGCTTTTCTTTGCCTGTCTATCCCCATCCACCCAACATCCTCTTTATACGCTCTATAAGCTCATATAAAGCCCCTTCTAGCATTCATCCAGCCTACCCTATACCATACAGCACAGGTCGTCATACAGAGGCATACAGAGCCTGTATCCTACATACTTAGGTATACTCCATCAGACTACCCTATCCACTCCAAAGCCTTATAAAGCCTACATATATACATGTTCTAGTGTATGTATATATCCTCATATGAGAGTAGTAATAGCCTCTGTTATATGCCTGTTAGGTTGTTGTCTATTAACCAAGTAGACCCTGCATCTAACATCATAGTGTTAAGCACACCTACAAATAACTTTCTAGTTATTACTCTCTAACAATACCCCATTATTAACCTGTAATTATTAACTTCCAAGTTATTAACATCACCTTAACATTATCCCATTCTATACTCTTTATTATTATACGACGTTAATTAAACAGCACTAGTGGGACAACTAAACAACATCGAATGAATAAAGTGATGTTGATATTTGGGAGAAGTAGAGGAGTGAGGATGGTGTGGGGAGGGACAAGTTAACCCCCGGTACTCTATATCCAGTATTTTCAAGATTTAGAAGACAGCCCTAGTAGGATATTTTCTGAGGTGTATATTCTGAACAGGCAAAAATACCCCTCCCATTTCTGAGAGGGGGTGTGTAAATATACAATTATAATAATACCTTCATATACCTTTGTCCTTTAGGGCACCACCTCTACAACCCCCGGAATAGAGCCTTCCAGAAGCAATTTTAGAACTTTTGGTATAGGTAAAACTTCTAAACCATTTTACTATACTACCTTACCCTCCATCCATAGGAGTAGTAGAGTACGCATTCTCTTGCTAGGTATGTATAGGTTTATCTCCTCATCACAACGTATCCTACTTCTGTATATCCATTGTAACATCTCACTTAGTGCATATCTGTCCTTATCTGGAGCATACTGCTCTCCTCGATCTATTAGATATTTGTAAGGTTCTGGATGTAAGAATGAGTTATAGACGTAAGCTAGGTGGAAGGTGTTACGGTAGTCATTCACAGCCTTTGTGTTTTGAGCAATATGTCTCTTGGTATACCCACCTCCTTTGAATACAGGGAATGCTTGGTCTAAGCAAGTCCAGAGTCTGTCATCTGGAGATGATCTTCCGTAGGTAGAGTTCTTAAAGAAGTTTTCAAGATTAGCTCTTACAGTCTTTGCTACAGCACTCTCCTTAGTGTAGGTTCTTTGATCTGATGCAGAGAAGATATGTTCCCTTTCTCCTATGCGATTCATCTTATCATTGTCCACTAGATGTATGAGATCAAAAGGGTTTGAGGGTAATTGAATACCTATTTCTGTTTCGTGTGGTATGTTGTAGAAGTCTAGATATTTCTCAAATACACTACCCTTGAACATATAGGTTAGAACGTCAATTTGATCAAAGGCTTTTAGAAACTCTATTGGGTATTCCCACATGAATAAGTCTCTGTTCCCTTTGTCGTCTGCAATCAGCACCAGACTACCATTGTCACATAGTGCTTTGATCTGCATATCCCAGCTATACCCTGTACCGTCTACATCCTTTGTGTCGTCTATTATGAAGTCTTCATTCCATCGTAATAGCCCTATCTCATCTTCGTATACAGCACCAGATGAGAGGAGCATCTTACGTCTATGAGCTTTTACAGGGTGTGGTTTAATGCATTCTAGTTCTTCATCAATCACCAACCTGTATCCAGCATCTTTTACGTCTTTGACTGTCTCTGGTGTAAACAGCTTTAGTGCTGCATGTGTTGTTACAATATCTTTTCCTTCATGCACCAGCTTTGCTATGTGTTCTACTTTCGAGAGGTGTCCAGCAACAGGGTGAACAAAACGTCTACCAGATGCAGAGCATCCTTCTCCTGTGTATATAACATCGTTGTTGTCTCGTTTTGGTAGTTGCCTTTCTTCTGATTCTGGGTCAACGATAGTGCCAGCATATCTGTGGCATTCTTTCAGGAACGGAGTAACAACAATCCACCTCTGATCTGATGGGCTATTATTGATTTGCTCAATCATTCTTGTACTCTTGCCCGTCCCCATCAAACAATCATGTACTAATACTTTAGTCAACATCTCCTCCTAATAGCATATCTTCTAGTCTATTCATCTGTTCTTCGTATTCAGCTTCTTTGTAATAGTCAATGGTATCAAGCCTTTCCTTGAATTCCTCGTAAGGAACACCTTCTTCTCCAGATAAGAACCATTCTATATCTTCCACATTCAATCCTCCCACCCCTCATCATCAGTATTGAGTTCTTTTATACTTTCCAACCACATTAACATGATAACAGGATTCACCTCCCTTACCCGCTGTTGTAGCTCTTCATGTGAAAGAGCCATAATCTCCTCGTAGGCTTTTCTAGAAGCCTCTATCTCTTTAAGTGAGTTCACTAAAATGTTTCTCCTTATACTTAATCAAATCCTCAATTGTCTGGTCTTGTGCTTTCTGCCAAGATTCAACCCAAGGAAGTTGATCTTCCGCTGATGCTTTTACTGGATTATCTTGTAGATATTTAATAGCTTCGTCCAGAGTAGTTCGATCTCTGCCAAAGGCTTTCTGTAGCTTGTAAGGTTCTCTGAACCTTTCTAGAGTGCTAATGCCAAGGCAGTATTCAGCATAGCATTTGCTACACGAACAGCATATTTTAATGCAATCGCCACAATGCCATTCTTCTGTTAAAGCTCTTTCGTAATAAGGGTATGCACGTTCCACCTCGTTCTCCGCAGCTAAGATAGCATTGTCAAAAGACACTGTAACTCCACCATCACAAACGTCCCACAAGATATTCTGCAACTCCTCTGCCAACAGTGCTTTACGGAGAGCTAGCTTATCCATCTCTGTAAGCTCCACAACAGAAGCTAATGGATTTTGATTATAGATAATTTTCATACACCACCTCCACACGTTTCATTACTTCGTTAATGTATTCTTTTGTCTTAAAATCCCCCATAAGACAATATTTTATCTTATTTTTACATGTTTTCTGTTTCCATCCTGCTTTCTTTGCATCTAGGCAGAATTGATACCAATCTACTTGTATTCCTTGTTTAACTACTTCATCATAGGCACATTCCAGAGGAAAGCCGTATGTATCACATAGTTTGAATAAGTTCTTATAGATCACTCTCCCTCCTCACAATAGATTTTGATATACTTCTGACGTGTTAGCTCATGTTGTCTTGCTTTACGTTGTTGTTTAATAGCTTCTAGCTTTGCTTTACGTTCTTGATATACTTTACGAATCTCCTCCAATAGGTAGAGCTTCTCATCCGTAGTTAGCCAAGAATCTACGTGATTAGACATATATCCTATATGAACATCAAAGTATTCTTTAGTCTTCTTATCTAGGATATATGCTGATATACTAATCATTCCCTCAACATAACCCCCATACCCCTTCCCAAAATCCTCTTCTACATAATGTGTAGCAAACCTCCCCGGATGCTTCCTGACAGTTTCAACAAAAGAATAGACAGGTTCTGAGATGTTTGGTGAGGTGGTGTCTACCTCTTCCTTCAGTGTAACTGCTGGTAGTTCGTTATTGCTGTTCTTAAACAAGCTCTTAAACCAATTCATTTAGCTATCCTCCAATCTTAGGTTTCTCCCCATATCAGCTATAATCTTACCAAAATCCGCTTCTGGTTTCATTCCTTTATCTTCTAGCAAATCTAATACTTCCTCTAATGCAGATACACGTCCTTCCCAATACCCAAGATTCCACCCAGCATGGAACGTCAATGTCCCCTCTTTACCATCGTATTTGCGTTCGTAGCGTTCTTGCTTACGTTCATTACGTTGTAGAATACGGACTACTTTTTCATAGACACATTCTTCTACACGCTGGTTGACATAATCATGGTCCACTGTTCTCTCCTCGTGTTCTTGATAGCAAATACATCCTCACTTCTTTGTTTACATTCTCAGAGCAATACACCCAAGAATACCTACCCCCACCAAAGTGCATACCTGCTTCCTCTAGTGTAGCAGCATAAGAGAATTGCAAGCAAGATATTTGTCCGTTGTAGTCTAGATATAATTTGTTGAATTTATCATTAACAGAAAATAGGGATTGTTTGTAAAGCTCTTTATGATTGTGGTATTCACTTAGTGCTGTAATACGATCTTCATAGACATAGAGAATGTGCCTTTTAGCTGTGATGTTATTGCTCATACTCCACCTCCTCAGTATTTTAATGAATACTGCTTTGTAACAGTTATGTTAATGTCACCGGGAATAGAATCTAACCACATGACAAAATGTTCCTCTGGAAATTCATAACCATCACATCGGATGTTTAGGGAGAATGTGTGTTTAACTCTGTTATCTTCTTTGTGTTGTTCTGATGACAAACAGTATTCATACGAATGTCCCCAATATCCGTCTACATTCTTCTTGAAAGAGAAGTGTTCACCGAAGTCAACTGTTATTGATCCACCTATTTCAGTCCATATACTCATCTTACAATTCCTTCAACAGTTTACCAACAACCTTCACTGGAATAACAACCAACGTACCACTTTCATACACAAAAGATGATATTCCTATGTGACGAACATCCTCAGTAGTGTCTACCACCCTAGCTATCACCGGGGATGGGCAAGATTCCAACCACTCTCTTATTTCTTTGTCATGCTTCATATTCCACCTCCTCCACTCGATAATAAACATCACAATCATCGTGTTCTGCTGTTAGATGAGGATACTTCTTATCCATCTTAGCAATCAAAGCATCATGCACTCTTGTATATTCATCCCAATAAGTATCATCCCAAAGAATGTTATGTTCCTTCTTTGCAGCCAAATGAGCAAAATCCCCAATCTTACATGTAAGACGTTCAATGTATTCACTGTATTCAGGGATGTTCTCTTCTTTATGCGAACAGAAGGCTTCTGCTTTCTCAAGAGAGCTAAATGCTTTGATATTCTGTTCCCACTTGTCTTCCCACTCACCACCATAAGCTACAACAATGTAAATGCTAGTCATCATTTCCTCCATATTTCTCTTCTAAAATACGTCTTGTTCCTGTTCCTTTCTCCAACAGGTCTACAATATACTCCAAATCTTCAATGTATTCAAGTAATACTCCTACAGAGCAGATAGGAGTCATACATTCATTCCTGACAACAGCATTGGCTGTATCTCGTATTACATCATCTACAGAAGGAGGACGATACTTCATTCCTCCTCCGGGTATTTCTCGTAGTAAATCTCTGGTACTTCTTCTGCCTCATCCAGCATTGCATGGTAAGCATCAATGACTCTCTTTGCGAAATCAACATCTTTCGATGCACCAAGTTCCCTAGCATGTTCTATTTTGAGATAGGCTTTCCAAGGAACGGGGTCGTTGTCACAGTACATCCGAACTAACATTGAAGGGTAGGAGTCACTAAAGCTCACCCACTCAGTAATATTCGTACAAGGATAACGATACTCCACTTGTGCATCAGAGAACGATTTGTTTTTGTATTTAGTGCGTTTGATCCGTGTGTTTCTTGTATATGGCATTCTAATCCCTCCATCTGAACATTTCAAATCGTTTCTTAAAACGTCCTACATTCTCTTGTCGTTGTGACCATGTAGAACATCCTTCATCTTTCAGTAAACTCCTAAAATACTTAACACCCATCGGACTACGATGCTTAGCCCAAGAGTGACAAAGATCATTCCAACCAGCCTTCTCATAGAGTCTACAATACTTCTTGAAACGAAGAATGTCAACATTTGAATAACTCTTCTGTCCCCAGAGTCCACGAGAATTCAACATCCCTTCGTATTTACGTTCTTTCATACCACCTCCAAATACATACCTTTTTTACCATCAACAATAATTTTCATTCCCATAAACTCATCAGGCTTTGTTGTATTAGGTGTATTCCACCCGAACAAGTAAAAGTCAGCATAGCTTATCAACAGGTGGTAACTCAATACCCCTATATGTAATTCCTTTGGAGTATAACCCTTGTACTCTGTATGATGTACAACCATTTGATGTATTTGATCAACGATATTCAAAACCCACCTCCATGCACATTCCTAGGTGGTGGTGCCTTTGGTGGTATATCAGGGCGTACAGAGCCGCCACCTAGAGGATTGACATTATACTGACCATCGCCAAATGTATTTCGTTTCTTCTGAAGACTCTGCAAAGCAGCAATCTTCCTGTCAATATCTTCCTCTTCTTTACCCTTTTCTGCCAATCTATACATATCTTCTACATCTTTTGGCTTAAAAATACACATTACTAGCACAACAAGAGTAATAAAGAATAGTTTTGTGCGTAACCACTTAGAGTTGCTCATTTTCATCTTCCTCCTTCTTGATCTTATTCCACATATACACTCCCACCATCACCATACCTACTAGCGTCTCCAATACAACCAACCACCAAGGTTGCGTCATAACAAAGAGAATAGCAAAATGAAAAACGCTAGCTCCAGCCATAGCTACAATAAACCCAAGAAACACCCAAACAATAATACCTAATGCCAGTTTCATTACTTTTCCTCCTAAATAACCAATTTCTGTGTAATCATGCACTTCCAATGATAATACTCCCTAGCTTCCTCCTTGTCAACATCAGGAAGAAGCTGAGACACTACAATTTCTACAGCTTTATTGCATACTTCCAGCTTTACAGCTCTATTAGCATCATACCAATAATTACTAGCCACTACAGTTTGCTGTGGATGATAGTTTGTCTCAACACACGCTGCCAATAGGAGGCAGCTTAGAAGGAGCGTTTTCATTCAATAATCTCCACAATAATATCTAGACGTTCTGACATATTCAATAGCTGATCAGAGGATAGAGTGTATATAGCCATCTCCATCTCTCGTGTTACATTCTTCTCTCCAAGGACAGACATAATACTTAGGATATAGCATTCATCTTCATAATCAGCATCAAACATATTTGGATCAGAAGGGATATATGTTGTAACAGCACAATCGTAAGGCCAGTCATCCCCAAGACAGCGTGTAAATTTAAAATGTTTGTTCATTTCTTACTCTCTTGGTTAGCGATTAACATTAGTGCGTAAGCCTTCCCATTGATAAGCAGTTCTGTATCATCTTCTCCGTAGAGAATAATGTTAGCAGCACCAAACATTGTATTCCAAGGCTCATACTGAGTCATAATCATCCAGTAGTCTTCTGTAGAATTACATGGTTTGTATGATGGTTTTGAGAACAGTCCACCCTTTGTTGTATGACCACCATACGTCATCTTCTGCATGTGGTAATCTATAGCGTTTGGTAGATGATCTCGCAACCACTTCACTGTCACTTTAGCTTGCATGTTTATTCTCCTTTAACAAAATGGACGACATTTACGGCAAGGGCAAGAAATCCCCATTGGTTTATTCCAATCCTCTTTAGGCATAGTATCCCACACACAGGGAATGTCGTCAATACGTCCACCGTAAGGTTTTACTGTAATGTCTACAGGAATCTCCTCTGGATATGTGTAAGGATTACGTTTGATAGGCCACAGCTTATCATATTCTCCTTTCACCATCTGTTTCAGATCGCTCAAGTCCTTCTCCATTTGTTCTATCTTATCAAGAATGTTTTTCATTTATCTCCTCCTACATTAACAACAGGAACTTCCACTTTCTTACAATTACTGAAACGACTGTAGCAGTCATACCTGCCTACGTCAACAAATGCCTCTCCCCATGAATAGAAGTCTCGTTCCTCTACAGTATCTGGAATAACAAACTTCTCTCCTGTAGTGAGGCATTCCCACTGCGTACCACACCACTGTGCTTTAAACGCATAACGATGTTTATGCATATGGAATGCTTCGTCTTGAGAGAGTCCCCACAAGGATTGCAACTGAAATTCCAGTTCTTCAATCTTGTCATAAACAGCTTGATGGAACACTCCTAGAGATGATCTTCCAATAAGGAAATCAATCTGTTCGTGAATCTCATCAATAGCTGTTCGTGTTTCTTCTGTTAGTCCTTGCTTATCTGCTAATCTTTTGTTTTGCATTATTCAAGTTCTCCTACAAAATAAGATACAGCTCGTTGAGCCTGTTGTCTATATTCTTCCCACAGATATGTCTTAGGGAATACGTCTTCTCTCCAACCCTCGTAATCCTCTGAATGTGTCAGACAAGCAGCAGCACTACGATCAAACTCTTCATAATAGTCGTCTGGGTCTTTGTGATCTTGTTCACATAGCCATCGAGCATACTGCTCTACAAGTTCTTCATATTTATCCCAATCCATTTCTTTCCCCAATTGATTTAACACATGCCTATAATAGAAAAAGCCCCCGAAGCTGTCAAGCTAAGGAGGCTCTAAATATTTCTATCATGTCTCTTGCTCTGATAGAGAATTGTAATCTATTGACCCATTCGGTCTGGGTATAATGACCAAGACATATCGTTGATTTTATCCTTCAGACCCTCAATGATCTTCTCAGCTTCCTCTCGATCAACTAATTCTTTACTGTACAAAAACCCTTCTGGCGTAAACCCTACACAACCCTCTGACCACTCAATGTTACCGTCTTCGTCTGTTTCAATATAACAAACCGTCTTCATACTATACCTCCAATTTAAATTTAACTGATTTACCTACTACTACTACTACAAAGTATCATAATTGTATTGTTCCATCTTCTCCACCACTACGTTTGCCTTTCTCAAGATTTCAATACTGCCAGTATGCCTATACTCTGTTTTATAAACTACACGTTTGATTCCAGAACTAATCAACATCTTACAGCATTGCTGGCAAGGGCTGTGTGTGAGATAGATTGTAGCTCCTTTCGCTGAAACCCCTTCCTTCAACATCTTATATAAACAATTCTGCTCCGCGTGGATTGTTATAGATTCATCTGTTGTGTGCTCATCAATCTCACACACGTTAGGGAACCCCGGAAGAGTCCCATTAAAGCCACAATACAATCCTCCGTTTTCTGTCAGAATAGCTGCCCCCACCTGAAGACGTTTGGCGTAAGACAGCTTTGCATGAGCCTCTGCTATGGTCAGATAACAGAGGTCTAAGTCTCCCTGACTAGCCATTACTTCTTAAACACCTCTTCAATAGCATTAAAGATTAGTGCATTAGCTTGCTCAAAATCTGCTGCTGAAAACTCATATTCGTATTCAGGCTCTTCCTCCGTCCCGTAATTTGTAAACTCTGGTTGGACAAGCCCTGCATCAGCAAGAGCGTTATAAAGATCAAAGTCCCAACCACTATTACCAAATGGACGCTTCCCTGAAAACCCTTCTCCCTCGTTCCATAATGTCCAAAGCAACATCTTCAAATAATCTCGCAGTGTTTCTGCTTCTGCGTCATTCACTCGCATTTTAATATCTAGAATGTTCATCTATTCTTCCTCCTATTTCAATCCTTTCAGTCTTGGTGAGAAGCATCTTCGTGTGGGTACACCAACTGCACTATACTCTTTACTGCCAGATTTATCAATAGAAAGTGTCTTCACTTTGAAGAACCCCTTTCCGTGTTGCTCATCTACATATTGTTGGGCTGCTTCCCTAGAACGTACATGAAGGAACACAAGTTGACCTAGAGAATTAGTATAATGCCACTTAGAAGGTGGTTTGAAATCTTCATCTAGAGAGTCTTGATATTCTACTACTGTAGTTTTCACCTCTTTAGTCATACAACTCCTCCAATTCTTGTTTAATGTTATGAGAAAGATTCTCCCCCATCTCCATCTCTAACCAAGAATCTTGGTGGGACAAGATTTCATTCATTTCTTCGTAGATTTGTTCTTCTTCGTTCATTGTGCCCCCTTAACAACAAAAAGTTTCTCAACACCTTTCTTTGAACCTGTATTTTTGGTCAAAGAATTATTAACTTCTTTACTCCATACACATTCAAAACGATCTTCAGGCATCCAATACTCACTGATAAAAACCTTATGCCCCTCTTTTGCACGATCTTCACACCAATCATAGAAACGGTCGTGATCAAAGCTGTCTTTATACTTAGTTGTATCACGGTATGGTGGGTCACAATAGATTGTAGCCTTTCCGCAACGACTAAAATCAATGTCAAATACAGACTTATTTTGGAAATGCACTCCAAGAAGATTCTTTTGTTGTTTTGCTAAACTCTCATAAGATTTACGACTTTGCTCCTCTTCATTAAAACGTTTAAGTTTTTGATCTTCTTTTGTACCAGCAACATCCCGTCGATAACCACCGAACCATTTTCCTCCAAATGACATAGCAAACCCAACATAGCCCGTCAAAGCTTTATTTTCATCTTTGTTATTACGAATATGTGTATAGTATTCCTCTGTAATTAATT
>CEPH01037173.1_pt1 | contig 85790 bp, 75 predicted proteins | sample 530571 | NCBI WGS metagenome assembly CEPH01 (sample SAMEA2620413, study PRJEB7988) | marine metagenome | biome: marine biome (ENVO:00000447); feature: surface water layer (ENVO:00002042); material: "saline water (ENVO:00002010), including plankton (ENVO:xxxxxxxx)" | depth 5 m | reverse complement strand
TAAGAGGGGATATTTTACTACTTACTTACATCGAACTCAGGTTATTTTAATGTATGTGGTAAATTGTCTGAATCCGCTGAATCTGGTAGCCGTCTCCTCAGGATATATAGTGACGGGCTGGTGGCTTGCCTTCTAAAGTGTTTGATAGCTGACAACTGGAGAGCTAATTGGTCAAAGATGGAACTTCGAGCAAGGTGTTTGGCTTTGATGAAGTTGATATTTCATAGCTTTGCGCTTTGTTTTGAAAAGGGAGTTGTTGAACATCAGGGTTATTATACCGGCATTTAATGAAGAAAAATCTATTGCGCTGGTGGTAAGGGATATTCCCAAGCCCATGGTTAAGGAGGTAATTGTGGTGAATAATGCTTCTACCGACAATACGGTGGAAGTAGCCCGGCAGGCCGGAGCCACTGTATTGAATGAAATGACCCCGGGTTATGGAAACGCCTGTTTAAAGGGACTGGAATATCTGAAAGGCCTGAATGATACAACAGATATTGTAGTGTTTATTGATGGCGATTATTCAGACTACCCCGGACAATTACCCGAACTGGTGCACCCAATTATAGAGGATAATTTCGATATGGTGATTGGTTCCCGAGCCTTGGGTACACGAGAGTCCGGATCGATGACTTTCCCACAGGTGTTTGGTAACTGGTTGGCCACCACTCTTTTGCGATGGTTCTATGGAGTTCGTTTTACTGACTTGGGGCCTTTTAGAGCCATTAAGTACAAGCGTCTTATGGCCTTGAATATGACGGATAGAAATTATGGCTGGACGGTTGAAATGCAACTGAAAGCTGCTCAGCAGGGCCTACGCTGTACAGAGGTGCCTGTAAACTATAAAAGGAGAATAGGGGTTAGCAAAGTGTCGGGTACTGTGAAGGGCACTGTTATGGCAGGTTATAAAATTTTATATACCATATTTAAGTATTTGTAATGTACTGGCTGGAACTACTGATAATGACACTTTACACAGGGGCGCTGCTGTTCATCTTTGCCTACAGTATATCGCAGTTAAGCCTGGTGTATCATTACAAAAAAGCAGTTAAAAAGGGTCAAATAAAGCAACCGGCTACCGTTGGTCCTGACTATGAGTACCCCATGGTTACGGTGCAGCTGCCAGTGTATAATGAGCTGTATGTGGTGGAGCGTCTTATCGATGCCGTTGCCCGATTCGACTGGCCGAAAGAGCGCCTTGAAATTCAGGTGTTGGACGATTCTGACGATGAAACCGTTGAGCTTATTGCCCGGAAAGTAAGCCACTGGCAGCAGCAAGGGGTAGCCATTGAGCACGTTAGACGTCCGGAGCGTAAAGGCTTTAAAGCAGGTGCATTGCAATATGGAATGGCCCGTGCCAAAGGTGAGTTTATCGCCATTTTCGATGCCGACTTTGTGCCTCAACCCGATTTTCTGAAAGGCTCGGTGCCACACTTTAATCAATCCAAAGATATTGGGGTAGTGCAAACACGTTGGGGGCACATCAATGAAAAGTATTCGTTGCTTACTCGTCTGCAAGCCTTTGGGCTCAATACTCATTTTCGGGTAGAACAGAACGGCCGATTTCAGGGCGGGCACTTTCTCAACTTCAACGGTACTGCAGGCGTTTGGCGAAAGACCTGTATTGAAGATGCAGGAGGCTGGAAAGCCGATACACTGACAGAAGACCTGGACTTAAGCTACAGGGCTCAACTCAAAGGATGGAAAATATTCTATACCCCCGAAATTGTAGCTCCGGCCGAATTGCCTGCCGCTATGGGGGCCATAAAATCACAGCAATACCGCTGGACCAAAGGGGCTGCTGAAACAAGCAGAAAGCTGCTTCCGCAAGTGTTAAAAGCTCCGCTGCCCTGGGGAACTAAGTTTCATGCGGCTTTCCATTTGCTAAACTCGGCTGTGTTTATTTGCATTGTTATTACGGCATTGCTTAGTGTTCCGGTGCTTTTTATTCGCAACCTGTCCGATGGTTGGGGCACGCTGCTCAATATTTCCATGATATTCCTGATGGGCTATGTGTTTTTGGTCATTTTTTATTGGAATGGATTTAAGAACGATGGGGTAAGTTTTTGGCAAAACTTGCGACAGTTTGTGCCTCAAATGTTTATGCTCCTCTCTGTTTTTCTGGGACTTTCAGTACACAATGCTGTAGCTGTTTTTGAAGGATTGATCGGTAAGAAAAGTCCTTTTATCCGAACTCCGAAATTCAATATAAAGACGGCCAAAGACAGTTGGCATGGGAATAAATACTTTAGTAGGAAGGTAAACCCTCTTACTCTGGTAGAAGGCTTGCTGAGCCTCTACTTTTCGGCAGGCCTGGCGTTGGCTTTCTATTTCAACGATTTTGCCCTTCTGCCCTTTCATATCTTGCTTAGTTTAGGTTTCTTGTTGGTGTTCTACTATTCGGTACAGCATACAAGACATGCCTAGACAGCACAATTATTGGCTCAACCTGGGGTTTATTCTCAGTGCAGCCCTAACCATCTATCTGGGGTATTTTGTGCCTCGAGAAGCCACTTTACCACTGATCGCTGGCTACACACTTTTCTTTGGTTCGGTAGTGTTGATAATCAAAAAACTAGAGCCGGGCGAAGAAGACCTGGCCTACTACTGGGGCATGTTGTTACGTTTGCTGCTAATTGCTTCCATTCCCAAGTTGTCAGACGATGTCTATCGGTTTATATGGGATGGTCGCCTGCTAACCGCACTGGAAGACCCCTACAAACACTTGCCAAATTATTTTCTCAACCGTGGAGTGGAGGGTGTAGATGCGGGTTTGTACGAAAAACTCAATTCCAAAGAGTATTTTAGCATTTATCCGCCACTCAATCAGTTGGTGTTTTTTATTGGCGCTCTGTTTTCTCCACAGTCGGTATTTTGGTCTATAGTAGTAATGCGCATTGTGCTGCTCGTTTTCGATTGGGGAAACCTAAAGCTAATTCAGCGCCTGCTGGCCCATTATAAATTACCCAAACACTACGGACTTTTGTATGTGCTCAACCCTTTGGTGGTACTGGAATTCAGTGGCAATCTTCATTTTGAAGTAATACTTATTTTCTTTTTGTTACAGGCCATTTGGCACTACGAAAAAGGCAGACTCCATATTTCAGCCATTTTCTTTGGGCTGTCAGTAGCCACCAAATTTATCCCACTAATTGCCTTGCCTTTGTTGCTTCGCAAATTGGGTGTGAAAAAGACCGTTATCTATGGATTGATTGTGACGGGTACTTTGGCAGTGACCTTTTTGCCATTGATTAATACGGCTCATGTTTGGGCTATTTGGGAAAGTCTTCAACTGTACTATCAAAAATTTGAGTTCAATGGCAGCTTTTACTACCTGGCCCGGTGGTATGGGTTTGAAACAGAGGGGCATAACATTATTGCTAAATCGGGCAAATGGATGATGTATGCTACCCTTGGCTCAATAATGATTTACTCTCTTTTGGCCAAAAAGAAAGGCCAATGGCCGCGGCAAATGGTTTGGGTATGGTTGTTTTATTTGCTTTTTGCCACAACGGTTCATCCCTGGTATGTTCTTCCTCTGTTGGCGCTAAGTGTGTTCTCCAGGTTTCGGTTTCCGTTAGTGTGGTCGTACCTCATTTTCCTCACCTACATCAACTATTCTGGTGGACAATATGTCGACAGGTTGGATGTTGTAATTGTTGAATATGGCCTTCTGGCTCTAATCATTGTGGCAGAGCTGCTGGGATTAAAAGGGGACAAGTTGATTTTTAATTCAACTCTAACCGATAAGTAATGTGCTTTTTGGAAGGTTTGGCTCCCAGGCCTCTATGAATAGCCAGCATTTTTTCGTTGAAATCGCCCACCCACGAGAGCTCTATTTCATTGACATTGGTGTTGGTAATGGTGTGCTTAAAGCAGCAATAGGTAAGTACTGACTCCAGCCCCATGTTCTGAAACTTGGGTTTGCTACCCATGACTACCACGCGTACCCGGGTAATGTATTTGGTTTTCTTTAGCCACACAAACCGAAGCTTGTTCCAGAGGTTTAGTTTGCCGTTGAACTTTTTGAATATCTGGTTTACATCGGGCAGGCACATTACAAAAGCAGCCGGTTCACCATCTACATAAGCAAACTGCACCAGACCGGGGTCTACTATGGGTTTTATTTTTCGGAAGGTTTCAATCACATACTCCTTTTTAATAGGAGTGAAGTTTTCGAACTCTGCCCAGGCGCTGTTGTATATGTTCATGAAGTCTTCGGCAAACCCATCGATTAGAGTTGGCTTGAACTCACGAATTTCGAGGTTAGGCCTACGCTGCATCACATATTCCGCAATTTTTACAAATCGGGGGCTAAGGCCATTCTCCAGGGTAAACTCATTGGTGATTTGCTCCATTTTCTTTTGGAAACCATAGCTTTCCAAAAGTTGCTTGTAATACGGATGATTATAGGCCATTCCGTACGATGGTTGAGTAAAGCCCTCAACCAACAGACCCCAGTACTGGTCGTTCTCTCCAAAATTAATGGGGCCGTCAACTGTAGTCACCTTTCGCTCTTTGAGCCAGCCAATGGCAGCATCTAACAGCATTTTGGAGGCGGTTTCATCGTTTATGCTTTCAAAAAAACCAATGCCGCCAATGCGCTTATTGTTATAGTTGGCCTTTTTTTCGTTGATGAAAGCGGCTACACGGCCAATGAGCTTGCCGGAGCTGTTTTTAAGAATCCAACGGGTAGCTTCACCATGCTGATAGTAGGTGTTTTTTTCAGGGTTAAAAACCGCCTCAATGTCTGTATCCAGAGGGCAAACCCATTCGGGATCATTTTTATAGAGCTCCCGGGCCACATCTAAAAAGGCTAGTTCTTCGCTTCTATTTTTTACCTCTATTAATTGCATACAAACGGCTTTTCAAGCATGGGACAAAGAAATCTTTTATTTGGCAATCTTGAAAACAGAAGGGCTAATATTTAGCTCAATAACCCTTTGCTCAGCAAATCGTCAAAAATGAGACGGTCTACCCAGGAAACAAGTTGCTTATCGGCAAAGTTAAGCCAACGAATTTCTTCTATTTCCGAGGCGGGCTCAATTTTACCCTGATACTTGCCCCAGTAGCAGGTCATTTGCACCACAACACCTTCCGGCTTCCCGTGGGCTTGTGCCTCAAATGTACCATAATACTCTAAAGAATTGGGAAGCAAGGCAACCGACAGTTCTTCTTCAATCTCTCTCATTAAGGCTTCATCGTCCGATTCGCCCGGTTCACGTTTTCCACCCGGAATATAGAAGGTGTCTTTCCCTTTACTGCGGGCAACCAGAATTTTGCCATCAACAATCTCTAGCCAGGCCAGTTTGTCTATGATCGTAGTTTTAGTTTCCATCGAGCTTTTCTGAGATTATCTTTGTGATGCTGTTTTTACCTATCAGGTTTTCTAACTGATGGGCCAGGATTTCCAGAGAATCATTTTCATGGAAGTATATTTCTTTCCTTAAACGCCAGTATAATTTACTTTTTTCATTGTCGCACGAAACTATCAGCTCATTGAAGACTTTAAGAGTCATGTCAGGATCAATCAGCGAGGTGGAGGCTATGGAGTAGTCGGCCAAAAGAGGTTCAAATAGGAACTCTTCTGGCACGCGGTTGTAGAAATATTCTGCTCTTTCCCATCGGTTCATGCTGGTTTCATTGTATGCTTTTTCCAGGTTTTTGGCAAGTTCGGAAAGCAGCTCGAAATAGCCGGGTGATGTAATGCTTTGAAAAGCCATTTTAGAAAGAGGCATATTTCTGTGTACAAGGTCTATGTCGCCAATAAACAGCTGGTATCCGTTGGTAATGAGTTTAAACTCCAATACCTCGAAAATACTGGACGGGTGGGTATACACGAAGGTGAGCCGGTAGGAATCTTTCTGTAATTCTTTTGAAGTAAGCGTTACCCGGCCATCTATGGAAGAATAGTAACAAAGCCAATTTAATGTGGTTCTTAGACCATCATTAAGTACTTTCGGATTCTCCAATCCAATGGATTCAAGCTGATAATCATTATAGCCTTTGGTCTTAGCCAGCCGAACACAACTGTCCTTCAGATGAGAAAGCCCAATGAGTGCCGATAGAATTTCCGGTTTGTTTTGGGTTAGTGCTGTGCCAATTTTAAAAGATACTTTCTCTAATTCTTCATCGGAAAAACTGGCGAGGGTTCTTTTTTGCTCACAACCCAGATTAAGGAAGACCACCAGACCAACTAAGACTAAAGCTTTGTTCACTCCTCAATCAGTTTTTGGAGTATCTCCTGAGCAGCTTTGGCAATAACGGTGCCCGGTCCGAATACGGCTGCTACTCCGGCATTGTATAAAAACTCATAGTCGTTTGGCGGAATTACGCCCCCGGCTATCACCATTATATCATCTCTTCCTATTCTCTTTAGCTCGTTAATTAGCTGCGGAATGAGGGTTTTATGACCTGCGGCCAGGCTGGAGGCCCCCACAATGTGTACATCGTTTTCTGCGGCCTGCAAGGCTACTTCTTCCGGAGTCTGGAAAAGCGGGCCTATGTCTACATCGAATCCCAGGTCGGCAAAACTAGTCGCAATTACTTTGGCCCCACGGTCGTGGCCGTCCTGACCCATTTTGGCCACCATAATGCGAGGTCTCCGTCCATCCAGTTCGGCAAATTCATCGGCCAGCGCTCTGGCTTTCAGAAAGTCTTCATTTTCTTTCACTTCACTCGAATATACACCCGAAATTGTTTGCGTCACAGCTTTGTGTCGGCCAAAAACTTCTTCCATAGCCATGGATATTTCGCCTAGAGAAGCCCTGTTGCGGGCTGCTTCTACAGCTAGTTCCAGCAGGTTGCCCTGGCCGGAGCGTGCACATTCGGTAAGGGCTTTCAATGAGCCTTGAACAGCTTCGTTGTTTCTTTCGTTGCGTAGTTTTTCCAATCGGGCTATTTGCGATTTCAATACAGCCGTATTGTCTACCTCTAATAGCTCAATGTCTGTTTTTTCCTCTACCGCATATTGGTTCACACCCACAATAACGTCTTTCCCAGAGTCTATTCTGGCTTGCTTTCGGGCGGCAGCTTCTTCAATTCTTAACTTGGGCAAGCCTTGCTCTATAGCTTTGGCCATACCCCCCATTTCTTCAACCTCCTGAATGAGCGACCAGGCTTTTTTTACCAGCCGATCGGTGAGGTGCTCTACATGATGTGAACCTCCCCAAGGGTCGATAACCCGGGTTATGCCGGTTTCTTTTTGTAAGAAAAGTTGTGTGTTTCGAGCAATGCGAGCCGAAAAATCGGTTGGTAGGGCAATGGCTTCATCGAGCGCATTGGTATGCAACGATTGTGTGTGACCCATGGCGGCAGCCATAGCCTCTACGCAGGTCCGGGTCACATTATTGAACGGATCTTGTTCTGTAAGTGACCAACCGGAAGTCTGGCAGTGCGTTCTTAAAGCCATAGACTTCGGGTTTTTTGGGTTGAATTGCTTGACCAGTTTGGCCCAAAGCAATCGGCCGGCCCTCATTTTGGCAATTTCCATAAAATGGTTCATTCCAATGGCCCAGAAAAAGGATAGCCGTGGGGCAAAGTCATCGATATCTAAGCCGGCATTGATACCTGTTCTAAGGTATTCCAGTCCATCGGCCAGGGTGTAGGCCAGTTCCAGATCGGCTGTGGCTCCGGCTTCTTGCATGTGGTAGCCCGAAATGCTGATGGAGTTAAACTTGGGCATGTATCGGGAGGTGTATTCGAAAATATCACCTATAATTCTCATGGAGGGAGCAGGAGGATAGATGTATGTGTTTCGTACCATGAACTCCTTGAGAATGTCGTTTTGAATGGTTCCGCTTAGTTGCTCTTTATTCACGCCTTGTTCTTCGGCTGCCACTATATAGAAGGCCATGATTGGAATTACGGCACCATTCATGGTCATGGAAACGGACATTTTGTCTAGCGGAATCTGATCGAAAAGCACCTGCATATCGAGAATGGAGTCTATGGCTACGCCTGCTTTTCCTACATCGCCCACCACGCGCGGGTGGTCGGAGTCATAGCCACGGTGTGTGGCCAGATCGAAAGCTACAGACAGACCCTTTTGGCCGGCAGCCAGGTTTCTTCGGTAGAAGGCATTGGACTCCTCGGCTGTAGAAAAACCGGCATATTGTCTTACGGTCCATGGCCTAACGGTATACATGGAGCTGTAGGGGCCTCTTAAGTATGGGGGCATACCGGCTGCGAAACCCAGATGTTCCGGTGTTTCTGGTTTTAAGGTGTTGGGATTGGCCGGTATTTCTATGCCTTCGGCCGACTTCCAGGTTTGGCCGCTATGGTTTTGATTATTTTTTGGGGTTGCTGGTGCTAATTTCGGTCTCATTAACGGCTGGTTTTAGGTTGAAAACTAGTCAGGTTCAGGTTAGACACTCCACCCTCTTGCTCTATTTGTTGCAAGATATTGAACGACTGATGGAAGAGTTCTTCTGTAAGGTGTTCTATATAGTAGGAGCCGGCAGCCGGATCTACCATTTTATTCAGGTAAGACTCTTCACTAAGAATAGTAGAGATGTTTCTGGCTATGCGTTGTGCCAGTGATTTTTTGCTTGGGAATACATTATAAAAAGGTCTAACCAACAAGGCATCAACTCCTCCAATAACTGCGGACATGGCCTGTGTAGTGGCATGCAGCAGAAAACTATGCGGATCGGCCTCTTCTCCGGTCCAGGGGCCGGCTTCTGCAACAAGGGTTGGGCTTGCGCTTTCATGGCCATAGCCTGTAGCAACCGTGCTGAAGAGTCTGCGGAGTGCCCGCAGTTTGGCTATTTCTAAAAAGAAGTCGTTACTCAACCTTACCTGAAGTACTGCCTGACGAAGGCAATCTTCCACACCATGTCCTTGTTCAGTGAGCGCATCTACCCGATCAATTAATCGGCCTATGGTAAGGGCCAGGTTTAAAGGAGTGTCGCTCTCGCTGTTCATCATAGCCATCAGCAACTTAGGACCTGTGCTCAAAAGTGGTGCTCCCGGGCCATGTATAAAGCCGTTGGTTTCTTCCAGTGGTATGTTTTTAGCTTTCAGGTACTCGCGGTATTTTTCAACGAGTGTTTGGGCCAGGTTTTGACGCTCAAAATGGAATGCCACATGGCAGTATTTCAGTTCTATATCTTTGAGCAATACCTGGTAGTCGGGAGTTTCGCTCAACTCGAAGAGTATGCCGCTGGCACCACCTGCCAAAGCATTTAGCGCCTCTTTATTGGCTTCTGACTCATGCACAACTTCTACGGGCTGGTAATTCACCCAAAACCGGTCGCCCAGTAAGGCGGTGTTTTGGCTGAAATGAGTGTAGTCAAACCTTTCGAAATCAAGGTCTTCAGCCGTGTAAAATGGCTTTCCTTTCACTCCCCCGGTTTTCCACAAAAGCGAATCTGTTGGTTGGCCTTTCAGATCTTTTTCCAGCTGAGCCATCCAGTCTTGAGCGGAATGTTTAGAAAAATCCTCGAATAAGCTATTCTCCATAAATTACGGTTTACTTGTGCGAAAATACGTTTTTTCGTCTTGGAGCCTAAATCTTTCTGGTATCTAAAATGAGTGCAGTTAGGGCTTGACTATCAGAGACTAGTCAACTTATCAACAGAAAAGAGTGTGGATAACGTGTGGATTAGTGGGGAAAACTATTTTCTCCTCTTACAGTTCTTAGGCTTTCCATTGTCTGTGTTTTTTTTCATTTTTGTTCCCCTCCTCTGGCAAAGTAAGGGTCAATTTTTGAATTGTTGATGGTGAAAAGCGAAACTTCTGTATGGGATGACTGCCTCGATCTGATTCGGGGACAGGTGGGTGATCAAAGCTTTAAAACATGGTTTGAGCCGATCAGACCCATAAAGCTTGAGAACGACACGCTTACCATTCAGGTTCCAAGTCAGTTTTTTTATGAATACCTGGAAGAGCACTATGTGCACTTGTTGAGGCAATGCATACAAAATGAGCTGGGCCCCGGTGGCAAGCTGGAGTATTCTGTAATTGTAGACAGCGGAAGCGTGAAGAATCAGGCGTATGCGGTAACGCTGCCGAATCAAAGACAGCACAAAAGTGCTAACAACGGATGGGGTAAAGGGGCTGACTCGCCCGAAGTGCTGAATCCTTTTGAGATGCCTTCGCTGGATAAAAATTCGAGGTATTCTAACCTTAACCCTAACTATAGCTTCGACAACTACATAGAGGGCGACTGCAACCGACTGGCACGTTCGGCAGGTATAGCGGTAGCAGAGAAACCTGGCATTACCTCCTTTAACCCTTTGATGATTTATGGTGGTGTAGGGCTGGGTAAAACTCACCTGGTGCAGGCCATTGGTAATAAGATTGGTGAAGAGGGCAAAAACAACTTTGTGTTGTATGTTTCTTCCGAAAAGTTTACAACCCAGTTTACCGATGCCATTAAGAACAATAGCATTCAGAGCTTCACCAACTACTACCTGCAGGTAGATACGCTAATTATAGACGATGTTCAGTTTTTTAGCGGAAAGGAGAAAACTCAGGAAATGTTCTTCCACATTTTCAATCATCTTCACCAGAACGGTAAGCAAATTATAATGTCTTCGGACAGAGCTCCGCGCGATTTAAAGGGATTGCAAGATCGCTTGCTTTCACGTTTTAAATGGGGGCTTACGGCCGATCTTCAGATGCCTGATTTTGAAACCCGGATGGCCATTATTATGCGTAAGATGCAGTCCGATGGAATTTATATTCCTGACGATGTGGTGGAGTACCTGGCCTACTCGGTAGATACCAATGTGAGGGAGTTGGAAGGCGTGCTTATTTCGCTTATTGCGCATGCTACGCTCAACAAGACCGATATTAACCTGGAACTGGCTAAGCAAACGCTCAAAAACATTGTGCACGATATAGAGTCTGAAGTAGGTATTGACTACATCCAGAAAACGGTGGGCGAATACTTTCAGATTAGTGTTGAAGACCTAAAAGACAAAACCCGAAAGAAGGAGATTGTAATTGCCCGCCAGGTAGCCATGTATCTTTGCAAAGAGTACACCAACCATTCCTTAAAATCTATTGGCTACCACTTTGGCGGAAGAGACCACAGCACGGTAATTCATGCGGTGCAGTCGGTGAGTGATATGATGGATATCGACCAAAAATTTGCTCAGGCCATAGAAGAGCTGAAGAAGAAGATGAAAATGAAGTTGGTTTAGGACTTCCGTTCACTAGTTTTCCGTTTTCAGTAGCAGAAACGACTCCTCGTCATGTTGCCCTACAGTGATTTCCAGAGTGTGTTTGAAGTTTTCAGATTTTCGAATCTCAGTTTCCAGCTCGGAAAATAAATCAAAAAAGATCAGATAAATTTCGCCAGAGAGGTAGTTTGGGATTTTTGCCACCATTTGTGTCTTCACAAATGGCTTCTATAGTCCGCTATGAAGACACAGCTTGTTGCTCAGGTTGCCTATTTACTTCTGTGTGATCTAAATAGTTAGCCCTATCCAATCCAATTCTTTTCCGAATTGGGTTAGTTTTAATGCCACCACCTCGTCTTGTGCAATTGAAGTTTATAACCAGATCTTCAATTTCTATGAGTGTCTCTGTTCCGGTACTATTCCTAATTATTTTCTTGCTTCTAATCTTCGTTACCAAATGTCCTGCCTCTTCATATGGTTTATCAATTGGCTCTTTAAAACGACTGTGAAGTTACAGTTTGCGGTGTAATTTTGCTCATGCCCCCGGACCAAAAGAAAATGTAGCCGATATAAACGAAAAAAGGGGGCCTTGGCCCCCTTCATCGACATTCCCTACGCGCTATTTATCCAGGGAAACGGATTGTATGAATCTTTTGCCTCTGGTGGTCATTTGAATGGTATAGCTTCCCTTCTTAAGCCTTGAAAGATCGAATCGTTTCAGGTTTTCAGAAGAAATTCGTTCAAAGGCCAACCGATTGGAATCTACATCAAATATGGAAACCCATATTTCATCTGTAAATTCATCGGCAATAATTACATCCAGCTTGTCTCCATTCATGGCCAGCTTAGGCTTGACAATGGTTACCTGATCGGCTGTTTTAACCAAGGCTGAGTCAGAGGTAAGTACCACCGGAATGGCGGTAAAGCTATCTGCGCTTTCAATTTCTAGAATGTACTCCCCATTAGCGATGGCTGCTAGTTCCAGTCTTTTGGCAAAGTGTTCTCCCGATTTTACTGATTCTTTATAGAGTGCTTTACCTTGTTCGTTTCTAAGCTGGATTCCGGTGTTGGCATTGCCCAGACCAAAGGCTACTACGGCCACTGTTTTGGCACCAACATTTTCAACCTTCACTTTTGGTTTGTCATTAGCCATTACAAAAGTTGATGTTGCGACTATCGCAAGTGTCAACATTGCTTTTCTTATTGTTTTCATAGTGCTAATTGTTTTCTGTTTTAAACCAATTACGAGTACAAAGGTATGTTTGGCCTAAGGCCTTCACTACTACCAGATTTGTAAGTTTGTGTGCTATTTTAACCTAATAGGGTAAGTGTTTCGCTTATTTAGATAGTATAGCATATAATAGAGCTAATTTTGTGGAGGTGTTGAGGAACTCTATGGAGTATTTTTGTCTTATTAGCTTGTTCATTAATACTAACTTATGCTTAACAAACCGGCACTGGAGCAAATAGTACCCACCGTTGGGAGCAGCTTTCTGGTAAGGCGCTACTCTCAATCGTGCGAAAATATTTTGGCCAATTGGCACTTTCATCCGGAAGTAGAACTGGTTTACGTTCAGGGAGGTACCGGCAAACGGCATATTGGTAAGCACCTCTCTTACTTCAATGATGGAGATCTTATTCTTATGGGGGCTTATTTGCCTCACTATGGTTTTACTGACAGGCTTACAGGCAATAGTTCTGAAACAGTGGTTCAGTTTAAGCAAGATTTTCTGGGAGAGTCTTTTTTTGATATTCCCGAAATGAACGGTGTGAAGCAATTGTTGGAGTTGGCGAAAAAGGGAATTGCCTTTTATGGAAGCACCAAAGAGCAGGTAGGCAAAAAGATTGAGTCGCTGGCTTTCGCGGGCCAATTTGGCCGCCTTTTAGGGCTTATTGAGATTCTGAATGACCTGGCGCAGTCCAAAGAATATACTGTACTGAATGCAGAGGGGGTAGCTATGGCGGTTGACACGAAAGACAACGACCGAATGAATGATATTTACAGTTTCATTCGCTCGCACTTTAAGGAGCATATCTCTCTAGATCAGATAGCCGATAAGGTGAATATGACGGTTCCGGCTTTTTGCCGTTACTTCAAGAAGATATCACGCAAAACTTTTACGCAGTTTGTCAACGAGTATAGGGTGGTTCATGCGTCAAAGCTGTTGGCCGAAACCTCCCTGTCCATTACAGAGGTGAGTTTTGAAAGTGGGTTTAACAACTTCTCGCACTTCAATAAATCGTTCAAATCCTTTACCGGCAAGAGTCCTTCAGCTTATAGAAAGGAGTTTAAGAATATTATTGCGGAAGAATGATTGGCCGGAGGAGTGGAGCTACTCGTGCGCTTTTGAATGGATGACTAAATCCAAATGCCTAAACATGACCAGTTAGGGGTGGTAGTTAAAACCCAAAGCCTATCTCAAGAGCTAACTCTGTAGAGTGTTTCTACCCATCGGGAGGTTTTGTCCCCTCTTAAGGGTTCTCCTCCGGGAAGAGGTACCACCCGGCATGGTCTTTCAGATAGGCTTTGGTAACCTACTCAAGTTTATTGAAATCGGTAGGTTAAGGTGCGTTGTGTTCCGCTCTTATCGATTATCTCAAAGTAAATTCGACCGTAGTAGTTTTGAATGTACTTGGCTACAGCTTCAGGGTCTTGCGCTCCTCTTCTGTTTATGGCCAAAATCACATCGCCTTCTTCCAGGTCCAGTCTGCGCATAAAACCTCGTTCCTTATCTATTTTACTAACTACAACCCCAATTTTGAGCCCCATGCGTTGTTTCTCGCCAGGTGTTAATTTGCGTAGCTCTGCCCCCAGATAGTTAGAGAAATAAATATCGTCTTTGTCTAAGGCTTCTTCGCCCAAAATTTCGGTGTTTCCGTAAACGTTTTCCAACACCAGTTCAGTCTCAAACAGTCGGCCGTTGCGTTCGTATTGTACAGTGATTTTATCGCCAGGTGATCTGGATCCGATTACCTCATCATAGCTGGATTTACTGCTGATATTTTTGCCATCAATGCGTTTAATCACATCGCCAGGCTCCAGCCCGGCATTGTCGGCCGCGCCCTGTCTTCTAATGCTCTCTACCAATACGCCATTCAGGTTTTTAATGCCTGCTTTTTTGGCCAGATTTTCATCAATATCCAACACTTCGGCACCGGTAAATGCTTTTTGAACCACCTTATACTTTTTGAGGTCTTCTACAATCTTTACCACAATGTCTGAGGGTACAGCAAAGCCGTAGCCTGCATAAGAACCGGTACGAGAAATAATAGAAGTGTTAATGCCTATCAGGTTGCCGTTAATGTCTACCAGAGCACCTCCGGAGTTACCGGGATTAATGGCAGCATCGGTTTGAATGTATTGCTCAATGGGGAAGTTTTCGCGCAGAGCATTCGCTTCTCCGCCAAGGGCACTTACAATACCGGCTGTAACGGTAGAGGTGAGGTTAAAAGGGTTTCCTACAGCCAACACCCAATCGCCTACTTTTACCGTGCTGCTTTTGGCAATATTGATTGCCGGAAGGTTGTTTGCCTCTATTTTCAGTACAGCAATATCCATGTCAGGATCGGTGCCCACCAGAGTGGCTCTATAGGTTCGTTTTTCATGTTGTACTTCTATTTCATCGGCCCCTTTTATTACGTGGTTGTTGGTGATAATGTAACCGTCTTCCGAATAGATTACCCCAGAGCCACTACCAATGGCTACCTCATTGCTGGGTACTTCGCGTCCGTAGAAGTAGTCTAAGAAAGAAAGGCTTCTCCGGCTGCGTTGCAGGTTCTTAATATAAACCACACTGTGTACACTTTTTTCGGCCGCTCTTCGAAAGTCTACAGGAAGCGCAGCGTTGCTTTCATCGTTATAGTTGCTAAAGTTGTTGGCGCGCTGATAGGTCGGAACTTCTCTAATAATTTCGGTAACCGGAGTTGGCTGAACTACCTGCTGGTAGAGGTAAGCTCCTCCAAGGCCACTGAGAAATGCTATGAGTACTATTCTAAAATTAGTTTTCATGGGTTTCTGCTTTGTTTTTGAACTCGAACCAATAGGCTCAGGGTAATTCAATACCGTTGGGTGTGCTTATTTGAACGGACAGACAAAAAACGTGCAATGCCTTACGGGACTGTCATTTTGTACGTTTTGCCTTCCACACATCAAAAATACGTAGCCACATTAGTAAGGATTTCTGCATTGTGTTAATTATGGTTAACACATTAACTACTAAGCAACCCCATATGTTGGTCGGCAGGTTAGGTGGGTTTGGTTCACTTTGAAAAAGGCATAAATTTGCAGGGCTGCTCAGGCACTTATCAAACTTTTGCCGGCCTTGGCAGTCTTTAAGATTTAAATACTTCTCCTTGACTTCAGCAAAAAAGCACATAGCCCTTTTAGGTTCAACAGGATCAATTGGGACACAGGCCCTTGAGGTAATTGCCAACCATCCGGATCAGTTTGAGGTGGAGGTACTCACGGCAGGCTCCAATGCACAATTGCTTATTGAGCAGGCTCAGAGGTTTAACCCCAATGTGGTGGTTATTGGAAATGAAGAGCTGTATGACCATGTTTTTGCCGCTCTGGATCCTTTGGATATAAAGGTATATGCCGGAACGGCTGCCCTTTGCTCTGTAGTGCAAATGGATACAATTGATATGGTGCTGACCGCTCTGGTGGGATATGCCGGGTTGAAACCTACTATTGCTGCCATCGAAGCTAAGAAGCACATAGCGCTGGCTAATAAAGAAACTTTGGTTGTGGCCGGAGATCTGATAACCTCTCTGGCCCGGGAAAATGCTGTGAATATTTATCCTGTAGACTCCGAACATTCGGCTATTTTTCAATGCCTTGTGGGGGAATTTCATAACCCAATTGAAAAAATTGTACTTACCGCATCGGGAGGGCCTTTTAGAGGATTTGATAAAGATAAGTTGGCTCGTGTTACAAAAGCCCAGGCCTTGAAACATCCCAATTGGGACATGGGGGCCAAAATCACCATCGATTCGGCCAGCCTTATGAACAAAGGGCTGGAGGTTATAGAGGCCAAATGGTTGTTTGCACTGTCGGCCCGGCAGATTGAAGTGATTGTACACCCACAATCCATTGTTCATTCGCTGGTGCAGTTCAAAGACGGAAGTATGAAGGCACAAATGGGATTGCCCGATATGAAGCTGCCCATACAGTATGCCCTGGCCTATCCGCAGCGTCTGAGTTCAGATTTTCCCAGGTTTAACTTTTTGGATTATCCTCAGCTCACCTTTGAGCAGCCCGATATAGAAACATTCAGAAATTTACAACTCGCCTATGATGCCATGAACAAAGGAGGAAACATGCCATGCATACTTAATGCGGCAAATGAGGTGGCTGTTGAGAAGTTTTTGAATGATGATATTGGCTTTTTGGAAATGTCTGACTTGATTGCAGACTGCATGCACAAGGTATCTTTTATAGAAAAGCCTTCGTATGAAGATTACGTCCACTCGGACTTGGAAACTAGAGAATTAGCAAAAGCACTTAAATATTAATGGAAACCATAGTTCAAGTCGCACAGCTCTTGCTGGCGTTATCAATATTAGTAGGGATACACGAAGCGGGGCACATGCTTACCGCTAAAATGTTTGGAATGAAGGTGGAGAAGTTCTTTATAGGGTTTCCGCCCACCCTTTTTTCTTTTAAAAAGGGAGAAACTGAGTACGGCCTGGGAGCTATACCCCTGGGAGGGTTTGTCAAAATTTCAGGAATGATCGATGAGTCTCTGGACAAAGAGCAAATGGCTCAGCCTCCGCAGCCCTGGGAGTTTAGATCTAAGCCTGCCTGGCAAAGGCTTATTGTTATGCTAGGAGGTATTATTGTCAATGTGATTGCCGGAGTAATAGCTTTTATTATTCTTACCTATAATCTGGGAGAAACTTACCTACCGGCCGAGCTTACCAAAGAGCAGGGTATTGTAGCCGGAGAGATTGCTCAGGAGGTTGGTTTTCAAACGGGCGATAAGGTGCTCAAAGTAAATGGCGAAGATTATGACCGGGTTTCAGATATATGGAGCGGAGAAACTCTTCTGGCTTCCGGAGCTTTCTGGACCATCGAACGTAACGGAGAAGTTATAGACTTACCCGTGCCAAGTGGCTTTATCAACAAGCTCAACGATGATACCTTTGAGATAAACTTTATTGTTCCCAGAAGGCCAATAGAAGTAGAAGCTCTTCAGGAAGGGTTCGACATTCCCTTACAAAAGGGCGATAGAATTGTGGGCATCAATGGCCGCAATGTGGAGTACCTCGATGAGTTAAGGACAGAACTGGAAACGCTCATGGGGCAAACGGCAACGGTGCAAGTTCAAAGAGGGGGGCAGGAACTCTCCTTTGATTTGCCGGTTGATGAAAGAGGGCAAATTGGCTTTGTGCTCACCAACCCCTTTAGAAGAGATGACTATACCTTGGGAGAAGCTATTCCAAGAGGAGCCAGCAAGGCCTTTGGCGCAGTAATACTCAATGCCAAGGCTCTGGGTAAGATGTTTGATGGAGACGTAGACCCTCGCTCGTTAAGCGGCCCCATAGGTATTGTGAATATGTTTCCTAAAACCTGGGATTGGAACCAGTTTTGGTACACCACCGGATTTATTTCAATGATTTTGGCCTTTATGAACCTACTGCCTATTCCCGCTCTCGATGGTGGGCATGTGGTGTTCTTGCTCTACGAAATGATTTCCGGTTCGGCACCTTCCGACAAGTTTCTTGAAGGAGCACAAAAGGTGGGCATGGTTATCTTGCTCTTGCTAATGGTCTTTGTATTCGGAAACGATATTTTGAAGATCTTCGGGATTTAGTTGCCCGTAGAGCCCAATTCCTTATTGTTCTTAGGCGGGTCACGATAAATCTCGAATTCTACCCGCCTGTTTAATTTTTTGTCTTCCTCGGTTTTTTCTTCCGGAACAATCGGTTTTTCGCTGCCGTATCCAATGGCAAAAATCCGATTCTCCTGAATGTTGCCTTTGTTCACTATATAGCGTTTTATGGCATTGGCTCTTTCTTGGGAGAGCTTCAGGTTGAGTACTGCATTTCCACTGGAATCCGTATGACCGGAGATGTTCAGGTTAAAGGTGGGGTGATCAATAAGAAAGTCAATAACCTTTTGCAGGTCGGCATGCATATGCGGTAATATTTCCGCGCTTCCGTTGGCAAATTCTAAAGAAGCAAATTCAATGGTACTGGCCACTCGCTCTACCACCCCCTCATATTCCATGTCGCCATCGAGAAAGAAGAGCTTTTCCAACCTAAAAAATTCATCGCCCTGAACAATGAGTAGATAATTTCGATTGTTAATCAGGTCGAATTCAAACGTACCATCATCGCGTGCAAACTTAGGAGCCACCTCTACGCCTTCGTCCAGGTCTATAATAGAGACCACTGCGTTTTGCGGAATCTTACCCGTAAGCGTTTTTATTTTTCCCGAAAAGCGTGTAGTGGCCAAAGGCTGCCCTTCCATTGGAAGCGGAAAAGAGTACAGATCCAGATTTTTCATACTCTCCTCTTCAGAGCGGGCATAGTAAATATAGTTAGACTGCTGGTCTATGGAAAAATAAAACTCAGTGCCTTTACCATTCACCAAGGGGCCAATGTTGATGGGCTCCGACCAGGCTCCTCCAATTTTGTAGCTCTTATAAATATCGTAATCGCCAAAATTGAGCAAATGCCCATTTGAGCTAAAATAGAGTACGTTGTGTTCGGGGTGAAAAAAAGGACTCACCTCATTGTTTCGGGTGTTGATTATGGGGCCTAGGTTTTTGGCCTGACCCCATTTGCCCTTAGGGTCTTTTGCAGAGTAGTACAGGTCGGCCAACCCAAAGCCGCCCCTTCGGTCTGATGAAAAATACAGCGTATCCTCCGTAACGTTTAAGGTGGGGTGTGAGTCCCAACCATCAGAATTGACCAGTTTACCCAGGTTTTCCGGTTCCGTCCAGAGTGTGTCTCCCTGAAAAGTGGAAGAGTATAAATCACAATTGCCCAGGCCATCGGGCGATTCGCAACGCGAGAAGTAAAGGGTTTTTCCATCCCTCGTCAGATAGCCCGAACCTTCATTATAGCGCGAGTTTATTTTCTCAAACATCTGCGCTTTTCCCCAATTACCATTTTCCAGTTTGGTAATGAATATATCTTCGTTCACATATTTATTTATTCCCGTATTCACGGAGTTGCGTTTAGAGGTAAATATGAGTACCGAGTCGTTTTTGGTTACCATGGGCGCGTAGTCTTCATGGTTAGAGTTTACCAGCCCTCCCATAGAGGTAAGCACTCCTCTAGGGGGAATAAGGGTGTCTACCTGTCTTCTGAATTCAACCAGCTCATAATAATAGTCGAGCGGAACATAGTACTCCTTTTTGTTTTTGTTGATGGAGTCGTAGCGGGCAAGAATTTTAGGAATATCAAGGCCTTTGCGGTGGTGCTTCAGTACCAGTGCGTAGAGAGGTTTGGCTTGTTCAGGAGACCCGAATATTTCGGTGAGTTTGGCCAGGCGCCAGAGGTAATAGGTTTGGTGAGCAAAGTTTTGAGTACCGAAATTAGATACATACTCTTTGAGCAATGGATAAAGCGCCTCCCAATCTTTGGCTTGGTCCAGTTCTTCAATTTTGCGTTGTAGTTTGGGATTTAGATAAACCGGGTCGCCATTAATATTCTTAAAGATGAGGTCAGTAATTTCAATATGAACAGAGTCTGAACTGAGTTCCAACTTTTCGGCACCCCTGTTTTTCTTATTCTTTTTACCGAATAGTTGTCCCTGAGCTGCTGAATAACAACAACAAAGTATAACGAGCGAGAGAAGGAGGCCTCGTTTATACATGAGCATACACTTAGTTGAGTGTCGGTGAAAGAATAAACAGTAAGTTACGCAGCATTTTATAACAATCAAAAACCAGAGGGCTGCCAAATAGGCTTTGGCATAGGGCTTGCAACTCCCTATAGCCCTGTAAAATTGTGACATAATGTGTCATCTTGACACTTGCGTATGAAAATAGATAGACAAATGATCGGTACCATCCTGGCTGCAGAAATGAGTGAAGAAGGAGGGGAGTTAATTCAGATGATAGCCCCCGATGAGGATGAAGCCGTAGAAAATGATGCCTTGCCGGAAGAGCTCCCCATTTTGGCTGTAAGAAACACAGTACTTTTTCCCGGAGTCTTAATTCCAATAACCGTTGGGCGTCAGAAATCCATTCGGGTAGTAAAACAGGCCTATAAGGGCGATAAAATAATTGGTGTATTAACCCAGCAAAACCCCAAGCAAGACGATCCGGTCGGTAGCGACCTTTTCCAGGTTGGAACGGTGGCAAAAATTGTAAAAATGCTGGTACTGCCCGATGGTAACACTACCATTATTGTTCAGGGTAAGCAACGCTTTTTAGTAAAAGAGTTTGTGGCTGAGTCGCCTGTGCTTAAAGCCAAGGTAGAGTTTCTCACAGAGAACTTTCCTAAACGCCCAAGCAAAGAGGTTAAGGCTATTATTCAGTCAATCAGAGATACGGCCAACCGAATTATGGCGCTTAATCCTGAAATTCCCAAAGAGGCTCAGGTGGCGCTGGAAAATATTGAGAAGGCCAGTTTTTTGGTGCACTTCCTTTCGTCCAACATCAATGCAGAGGCCAGAGAAAAACAGGTGTTGCTGGAGATTAACGATGGGGTAGAAAGGGCCACTAAGCTTTTGCAGTATCTAATGAAAGAAATGCAAATGCTTGAACTCAAGAGTGAAATACAAAACAAAGTTCACTCCGATATAGATCAGCAGCAGCGCGATTACTTTCTAAGACAGCAAATGAAAGTATTGCAAGATGAGCTTGGCGAAGGTGGACCCGAACGAGAAGTAGAAGCCCTGCGCGAAAAAGGAAGAAATAAAAAATGGCCCGAAAAAGTTGCTGCTCACTTCAACAAGGAGCTCGATAAAATTTTGCGGATGAATCACATGGCTGCCGAGTATCCTATTGCCATGAACTATGCAGAAATGATGGTTGAGCTGCCCTGGGGAGAATACTCGGAAGATGATCTGGACCTCAAAAAAGCCAAAAAGATTCTGGACGATGATCATTTTGGTTTAGAGAAAGTAAAAGACCGCATTCTGGAGTATCTGGCCGTGCTTAAGCTAAAGAACGACCTAAAAGGTCCTATACTTTGTTTGTATGGCCCTCCCGGTGTGGGCAAAACCTCTTTGGGGCGTTCCATTGCCAAAGCCTTGGGTAGACAATATGTCAGAATGTCACTCGGAGGAGTGCACGATGAAGCCGAAATTCGGGGGCATAGAAAAACCTATGTTGGAGCTATGCCCGGAAAGGTGATTCAAAATATTAAGAAGTCTAGGTATTCTAACCCGGTGTTTGTACTAGACGAGATAGATAAGGTGAACTCCAACTTTAGGGGCGATCCATCTTCAGCTTTGTTGGAGGTGCTCGACCCGGAACAAAACGGTGAGTTTGTCGATAACTATCTGGAGGTAGAGTACGACCTTTCAAAAGTGCTCTTTATTGCCACAGCCAATTCTCTCGATACCATTCAGCCTGCCCTGCGCGATCGTATGGAAATAATTGAAGTTTCCGGCTATACCATCGAAGAGAAGATTGAGATTGCCAAAAGGCATTTGGTACCCAAGCAGAAGAAAGAGCACGGGCTTAAAACCAAAGACTTTACGCTCGATAAGAAAACCATACAGTTCATTATAGAAGGGTATACCCGCGAAAGCGGAGTTCGAAATCTTGAGCGCGTAATTGGTTCGGTGGTGCGTTCTGTGGCTAAGTCTATTGCTATGGAAGAAGATTACCCTAAGAAGGCCACCATAGAGTTTGTAGAGAAGGTGCTCGGAGGCAGGCGTTTCGATAAAGAAATTTATCAGGACAACCGCACCGCAGGAGTGGTTACGGGCCTGGCCTGGACGGCCGTAGGGGGCGAAATACTTTTTATTGAATCTAGCCTTAGCAGAGGGAAAGGAAAGCTAACCCTTTCCGGTCAGTTGGGCGATGTAATGAAAGAGTCTGCCATGGCGGCTATAAGCTACCTCAAGTCCAATGCAGAAAGTTTAGGTATAGACTATCGGGTGTTCGAAAAATACGATTTGCATGTTCATGTTCCGGCCGGAGCAGTTCCCAAAGATGGCCCGAGTGCGGGCATTACCATGCTCACAGCTCTTGCTTCATTGTTTACCCAGCGTAAGGTACGTAGCAAATTGGCCATGACGGGGGAAATAACTCTTAAAGGCAATGTACTCCCTGTGGGTGGAATTAAGGAGAAAATACTGGCCGCCAGAAGAGCCGGTATCAAAGAGGTGATTCTTTCTGTTCGCAATGAAAAAGATGTGCAGGAAATTGGGGAACAATACCTCAAAGGGCTGCAGTTTCACTTTGTTGAAAAAGCCGAAGAGGTGCTTGAGATTGCCCTGTTGGATCAAAAAGTAGCCAATGCTATAGAGTTTGTGTTAGAAGACTGATAAAGCCGTATTTTGCACTGATACTAAATTCATGAAACTTCGTTTGCTTATTTTCATAGTGTCAGTGTTGGGTTTTGCCGAACCCTTACAAGCCCAATTGGGTGGTAGCAGAGCCTTCGAGTATCTCAATGTGCCGGGGAATACCAGGCTCATGGCTTTAGGAGGAACCAACCTCACTTCCGGAAAAGGAGACCTTTCACAAGCCCTTTACAACCCAGCGTTGTTAAACGGAAGCATGGACAACCACCTTGTTATTTCAAGGTTGGGATACTTTGCCGACATCAGCCACTTAATGGTGGGTTATGCTGGCGAGTTTGAAAAAACAGGTGTCTGGGCGTTGCAAATGGGCTATTTTAACTATGGAGACATCCAGAGTTTCGATGAGGCCGGGTTTCTCAATGGCTCATTCAGGGTGCATGAATACGTTTGGTCGGTGGGAAACTCCCACCAGTTTGGGCCCTTTTCTGTGGGTGCCAATTTAAAGTTGGCTGTTTCGGATCTTTCGTCCTATACGGCCAGTGCCTTGCTCTTCGATATGGGAGGGGTCTTTGAGCATCCGGAAAAACAATTAACCATTGGTTTTTTAGTGAGAAATCTGGGAGTTCTGCTGTCTGACTATATCGATGAAAACAACAGCCGCCTGCCCTTAGACGTACAACTTGGAGTGTCTTTTAAGCCGGAGCATATGCCGTTCAGGTTTTCGATGACAGCACGGAACCTGAACCGCGATGATGTGGTATACTATGACCCTTCAACCAACCAATTGTTTGGGCAGAACAATGAGCCGGGTTTTTCGGAGCAGGTACTCAGGCGTTTGGTTTTTGGGGCAGAACTCTTGCTTTCTCCCAATTTTCAGCTTAGGCTAGGGTATAATCACTTATTACGTCAGGAATTAAAAAATCAGAATGCTGCCAGCGGTGGGGCAGGGTTTTCGTTTGGTTTTATGTTCAATACCAAACGATTGGAGTTTGCTTATAGTAGGGCTCTGTATCATGCCGCAGGAGGCAGCAATATGCTTCAGATGAATATAAATCTGAATCAACTTCTAAAAAAGAAAACAAATGATTGATCAAAATCTATTAACCCCAAGGGAAATTGTTGCCGAACTGGATAAATACATTATCGGACAAAAAGAGGCTAAGAAAAACGTGGCCATCGCTTTGCGAAACCGATGGCGCAGAATGCATGTGAAAAGCGACATGCAACGAGAGATTGTGCCTAACAACATACTTATGATTGGGGCAACCGGGGTGGGTAAAACCGAAATTGCCAGAAGGTTGGCCAAAATTGCCGATGCGCCATTCGCTAAAGTAGAGGCTTCTAAGTTTACCGAAGTGGGCTATGTGGGTCGCGATGTAGAGAGCATGGTTCGTGATCTGGTGGAGCAGTCTGTAAACCTGGTAAAGCAGGCCAAAAAAGAAGAAGTAAAAGTAAAGGCTGAGCAGGCAGTGGAAGATATTATTCTCGATGCCCTCATTCCTCCGGTTAGAAATCGGGGAACAGTAAGTACAACCGAGGTGGGAGAAGCGCAAGATAGCTCCAAGATGAGCGATGCGGAGTTGAATGAAAGAACCCGGGAGCGATTCAGAGAAAAAATACGGTCAGGTGAAATAGATGACCGAAAGATTGAGGTTTCGGTACAAGCTCCTCAGGGAAATGGTATAGGCATGATTGGCGGTGGTATGGACGAAGCATCTATGATCAACCTGCAAGACATGCTACAGAATATGTTGCCTAAAAGAACTAAAAAGCGCAAGGTGACTATTGCCGAAGCCAAGAAACTGCTGCTGGAAGAAGAGAGTGCCAAACTCATTGATATGGATGAGGTGAAAGAAGAGGCTATTAAAAAAGCAGAAAACACCGGTATTATTTTTATCGATGAGATAGATAAAATTGCAGGGGGCTCAAAGAAAAATGGAGGTGGCCCCGATGTGAGCAGAGAAGGTGTGCAGCGCGATTTGCTACCCATTGTAGAAGGTAGTGCTGTGAATACCAAATATGGAGTGATTAACACCGACCATATTCTCTTTGTAGCTGCGGGGGCTTTTCATGTGGCTAAACCCTCAGACCTTATTCCGGAACTTCAGGGAAGATTTCCCATTCGGGTAGAACTAAATAGCCTTACGGAAGCCGATTTTTACCAAATTCTGAAAGAACCAAAGAATGCCCTTACTAAACAGTATGAGGCCCTGATAGCTTCTGAAGGGGTGAGCCTGGAATACTCCGATGAGGCGCTGCACGAAATAGCCCGAATAGCTTTTCATATCAATGCCGAAGTGGAGAATATTGGCGCCAGAAGACTTCATACGGTAATGAGCAAGTTGCTCAACGATATTCTCTTCGACATTCCCGAGCAAATACCGCCCAATGCTAAAGTGTTAATTACCAAAGAAATGGTACAGGAAAGGTTAAATGGTCTGGTACAGAATAAAGACTTGAGCGAGTTTATTCTTTAGTACGGAGTATTGGGTATTAAGTATTGAGAGGGAGTTGAGCTAGTGTTCTTCTCTCTCTTTTTATTTTATTGACTCTCTAATCTTTTGGTTCTTTTATTAAAATAGATGTGTGCAATTAGGTAGGTGAGTAACAAACAAAAAATCAAAGTACCTCCTATAGCAAGAAATAGAACTCTCCATTTTTCAAGTTCATTGAACTCAAAGGCTAGTTTGTAAATAACCAGTCCTAAAAAGACAAAAAGGACCATCAAAGATGGAAGAACTGCGTAAGGTTTTAAAAGAGGTGTTTTCATCGATTGTACTTAGATGAATATATTTAGCTCACTTGTTTTTAGGGAAATCATAGTAAAACTTCTTCCCGGTTCCTCTCTTTGCCTGACTCCAGGAGTCTATAAAGAAGTCAATACCACAGATGCCACACGTGGGTAGATTGTCTAGTCTAAAGTCAGACAATTCGTTGATAAGATAGGTGAGGCCGGGGTTATGACCAAACAGCATAATCACACCATAGTTATCGCTAAAGTTCCTAATCAGCTGCCTTAACTCCTGGCTCGAGGCATGATAGTGTTGCTTGTCTTCTACAATGTGGCTTTCAGGATAGCCCAAAACGGAGGCAAATCCACGAGCCGTGGTTATGGCTCGGTTGGCCGGAGAAGAAATCATTAGCTCCGGCTTTAGTCCCAATTTTTTTATCCGGGTAGCCATGTCCGGAACGTCTTTTTCTCCCCGGTGATTAAGAGGTCGCTCAAAATCAGAGAGTTCCGGAAAGTCCCAGCTCGACTTGGCATGCCGCACAATTAACAGTCTTTTCATACGTAAGTAGTAGAGAGTGTCAAACTAATTGCTAGCTTTGACGCATTATTTAATACTATTATTACAAATTACAATGAAAACAGGTACCGTAAAATTCTTCAACGATGAGAAAGGCTTCGGCTTTATCGTTGATGACGAAAATGGAAAAGATGTCTTCGTTCACGTGTCAGGTACAGTGGATGCCATCGAAAAGAACGACAAAGTTTCTTTTGATACTGAGGAAGGCAGAAGAGGCGTTAATGCCGTGAATGTCAAGAAAATATAGTTAAAAGAATTATAGATTTTTGATTACCAAAGCCCTGGTCGGATTCATCCGATCAGGGCTTTTACTTTTTAATTAGAACAGGTGGTGTCTATGAAATTACTATCCCAACACCTAAAGGCATCGTCTCCAAAGCGTGATTCTGATTTTACTTTGCCGGCACGAGTGTTAGCATTGTAGAGAATAAACACCTCATAATCTTCTTCAGTTTTGCTCTCAATAGAAACTTCGTAGAAATGGGTAAAGCCATTTTCAGTAGTGGTTCCGTATTCAATGTAGCTGTCTACCTTATCGGCTTGCTCGTCTACCAGGGTATAGGCCGCTTCTACTTCGTTTCCTTCTTTCTCCCATTCAATGGTCAAAACAGCTCTTGGCTCAGAAGGACTTTTATGCAGGGTCCAACTTCCGCCAGTGTTGTCTAGTTCAGATTCTCCGGTAAACCACAGAAAGTTCTCAAACTGTCCTTCTGCTGAGAGGTACATCTCCCACTCAATTTCATCTTCTTCGCGCTCTCCATACAAGGTAGCTTCGTAAGTTTTGTCACCTACTGTTACCGTGTATGACGACTTCCAGCGTTGTTCATCCTGAAGGTATATAAAAGGATGGTTGAAAGACTCCTTGAAGGCGGCCACGGGAACGGCCAGCTGCAGTTTTAAAATACTTTGCCAGAATACCACATTGGCAGCGGCATAAGTAAAGTGTTCTCTGTCTTGATTATCATTTTTAGAAGAATTTTCTCCATTTGAGGGAAAAGCCCCCATTTCAGCCGACATAGATTCGGCCGGAGGCAGCTGTGGTGCTGTTGGGTTGGCATCTTCATTAGCATTGTCGCAGGCCACAAAAACGAGCGTGGCAGCCACTAAAAAGCTGAAATACGTTTTTCTAATAGGTTTCATAATAGAATAGGGTTTGATTTTTCTTCCTAGAAAATCCAAACCCCATGCCATACTGCACCAGTTAGTCATTCCAAAGGCTCTCGGCAGTGTATGGGCCTCCTTCTCTTTCCCAGAACTTACCATCGATATAACGATAGCCCATATCGAGTTTGTTGATTTCCATTATTTCGTAGTCGCTCAAAGGAATGTTGGCCGATTCAAGGTTGGCTTTGAGTCGCTGAGGGTTTACCGACTTAGGGATTACACATGTGCCACGCGCTTCTGCCCATTTAATTAGAATTTGTGCAGGGTGTACTCCATGGTTTTTTGCGATAGCCTGAATACGCGGTAATTCGAACATGTCTGGCTCATCGTTGTTCTTCATGCCTGCGCTTCTATCGCGAGAGCCCAAAGGAGAATAGGCCGTGTAGAGAATGTCATGTTTCTTGCAGAACTCCAGTAGTTCGGTTTGGGCCAACAAGGGGTGTGATTCTACCTGGTTCATTTCTGGCACAATGCGCGCCTCTTTAATAAGCTCCTGAAGTTTAGGGATGTTGAAGTTAGAAACCCCAATGTGGCGGGTAAGCCCAAGGTCTACCAGCTTTTCCATGGCTTTCCAGGTGTCGATTAGAGGAATTTCTTCCAGACTAATGAAATCATCGGCTTTTTCAGGAAAGCCTACCCCTTTTTTTACGGCTACAGGCCAGTGCATAAGATAGAGGTCCAGGTAGTCCAGCTGTAGGTCTTGAAGCGTTTCTCTAATGTTCTCCTCTACATCGTTAGGGTGATGGTAGGTGTTCCATAATTTGGAAGTAACAAATAACTCTTCGCGGGTTACATCTCCTTCGGCAAAGGCATCGGCAAAGGCCTGGCCAATTTCTTTTTCGTTTTTATAAATCCAGGCGCAATCAATGTGTCGATAACCAATTTTTATGGCCTCTCTTACTGCTTTATACACTTCTCCCGGTTCAGACTTCCAGGTGCCCAAACCTATAGCGTCTATTTTGTCTCCGTTTCTAAAAGTAAGTTGGTTCATAATCTAGCTTTTGTTTACCCAACCAATTGAGGGCTGGAGCAGTTTCAAAAAAAATCAATTTCGTAATTCCAACAACACCACATTTTCTACGTGATGGGTCTGTGGAAACATGTCTACGGGTTGTACCTGGCTTAGCTTGTATTTAGCATCTAAGAGGCCAATATCACGGGCTTGAGTGGCCGGGTTGCAACTCACATAAACAATCTTTCTGGCTTCAATCTTCAGAAGCATGTCTACCACATCCTGATGCATACCTGCCCGTGGAGGATCTGTTATAATCACATCGGGTTTTTCATGAGCAGCGATAAAGGCATCGTTGAGTATATCTTTCATGTCTCCTGCATAGAAGAGAGTATTATCTATGCCGTTTATCTCAGAATTTATTTTGGCATCTTCAATGGCGGCTTCTACATACTCTATGCCTATTACCTTTTTGGCCTTTTTGGCCACAAAATTAGCAATGGTGCCGGTGCCGGTATAAAGGTCGTATACTACCTCCTGGCCTGTAAGCCCCGCAAAATCTCTGGCTACTTTATAAAGTTCATAGGCTTGCAGAGCATTGGTCTGATAAAAAGATTTGGGGCCTACCTTAAACTGAATACCCTCCATTTCTTCCATAATATAGTCGTGGCCATGATGAACCTCTACCGGCAAATCATGGAAGGTCTCGTTCGGTTTATTATTAATTACATATTGCAGTGAGGTGATTTCCGGAAACTCATTTTTCAAGAAGTCCAAAAGTTGTGCGTTCTTCTCATTTTCACAGGCAAATTGTACGATCACCATCCACTCATTTTTCACTGAATTGCGAATGATGAGGTTTCTTACGTTGCCGGTTTTTTTGACCAGGTCGTAAAACTGAATGTCATTTTCTTTGCAGAATTTTTCGGCAGCCAATCGTATTTGGTTAGAAGGCTCTGGCTGGTGGTAGCAGTTTTTAATCTGTAATATTTTATCGAATCGGCCCGGAATGTGGAAGCCCAGAGCCCTACGATCAATTGCTCTATCACTTTCAATTTCATCTTGAGTAAGCCACTTCCAGTTTGTGAAAGTGTACTCCAGCTTATTGCGGTAATGCCGGGTTTTAGATGAACCCAATATTGGGTGAATCTCAGGCAGCTCAACTTTGGCAATGCGTTGCAAATTGTCTACTACCTGTTGGTGTTTATACTTAAGCTGAATAGGGTATGGAATATGTTGCCATTTGCAACCACCGCATGTACCAAAGTGTTCACAAAACGGGTCTACCCTATCGGGGCTAAAGGAGTGAAAGTGCACGGGGGTACCCTCCATAAAGTTGGGCTTTTTGCGTGTGATAAGAACGTCAACTACATCGCCAGGAGCCACCTTTTCAATGAAAATTACCTGCTCATCTACTTTAGCAATACACTTGCCTTCCGCGGCAATTCCCTGAACTTCTACCTGCTCAATAATCTTCTTTTTACCCCTGTATTTTGCCATGGCGCAAATGTAATTGATTTGAGCGGACTTCTGTTGCCAGAGCCATTTGAGCCCTTGTTGAGGGGCGAATTATAGACGTTTTATGGGTCATTATTGGTGAAACTGAATTTTTATGTCAATTTATCTTTACAAAATTTGAGGTTAGTAAAATTCTGACGTAGTTTTATTTTAGAAACTAAAATATCAATAAAGGGTCTGGCTAGTTGCGTAATGTTTGGCATTAGTTGCAATATAGCTTTCAAATCAGTGGTCTGTTGTGGTTGAGAGAGGGGTAGGTATTTTTCCAAGGCTATTGACTACCCGCTAAAACAACCGAATAATTTTTTTTGTCAACCACTTAATCTATATCAAATGAGAAAAATGCTACTGTCGCTGGCGGCTTTGCTGCTGGCGTGGGGTGCTTTTGCCCAAACACGAACCATTACGGGGCGTGTGCTCGATGACACAGGACAACCTTTGCCGCAGGCAACAGTCCTGATTAAAGGTACCTTAAATGGTACTTCTACAGACCTGGATGGTAGATACACCATCGATGCTGCCAATAATGATGTGATTATCTTCAGATTCGTAGGTTTTGTTACCAAAGAGGAGAGAGTTGGAAACCGTACGGTCATTAATGTGCAGATGGAACTTGCTGAGTCAGATGCCGGTGAGGTAATTATTGTAGGGTACGGTACTCAAAAGATGGAGGCAATAGCCGGATCGGTAGGAACGCTGGACTCCAAAAAGCTGGAGCAAATTCCTATGACCTCTTTTGAGCAATCGCTCCAGGGAAATGTGGCCGGTCTTCAGGCTACCGGTATTGACGGTTCTCCAGGGGCCAACCAGCAAATACGTATTCGTGGTATTGGCTCCATTAGTGCCTCCAGTGAACCTCTTTATGTAGTAGATGGTATTCCGGTGCAGTCCGGAGACATTACCCAACTCAATAGTAACGGAGGTAGAAGTGGTAACGTAATGGCCTCTTTCAACCCCAACGACATTGAGTCGGTAACGGTATTGAAAGATGCAGCGTCTACAGCCATTTATGGTTCAAGAGGTGCCAATGGTGTAATACTCATTACCACAAAATCGGGTAAGACAGGAGAGGCCCGAATAGACCTGAACACTCTGGTAGGTTTTAACAGCGTGGCTTCGAGCAAATTGTTGCAGCCGCTGAATGCCGAGCAGTATACCCAGTTGTTTATTGAAGGCTATACCAACAGAGGTGTATCGCTGGCCGATGCACAGCAAAACCTTACCAACAGGTTTCAGCAGTTAACTGATCCCGTTACGGGAAGGCCTACCGATACCAACTGGTTGGATGCCATTACCCGCACAGGAGTTACTCAGAGTTATAACATGAGTGCCAGGGGAGGAACGGACAAGCTCAAATACTTCTTCTCAGGAGGATACTTCGACCAGGAGAGCCATATTATTGGTAGTGACTTTGAACGTATTTCAGGTCGTGTAAACCTCGATTTTAAAGCCTCAGATAACATTAGCTTTACCAATAACCTGAGTGTAGGTAGCTTCGACCAAAATGGTTTTGTTGACGGTTCTGCCTGGGCGAATCCGCTTTACAATGCCTATCTGCTTTCTCCGCTCATTCCTATAAGAGATGCACAAGGCAGGTTCAATGCCGACCATAAAAACTATTTCCCAATGGGAGGTAACAACCCTGTGGGTGCCTTAAGTGGTGATGATTCCCGACTGACAGAACAAATGAGAGTTACGGATAACTTCTCTGTAAATGTGAAGTTCGCTAACGACTTTTTGTTCCGTTCGCAATGGAACTTCGATGTAATCCAGATCAATGAGTCGCAGTATAAGAACAGACGCTATGGAGATGGTAGAAACTCCGGAGGATATGCCCAGGTGTCTACCTTACAAGACAGAAACTGGGTGGGTACGCAAACTTTGCAGTACACTAAAACCTTTGGTTCAGACCACAATTTCGATGCACTTTTAGGCTACGAAGCTCAAAAGTCTATTCGTAAAACCACCTATGGCTATGGCCAGGAGTTTCCGAACGATAAGTTAAGAACCCTTGCCAGTGCAGCTGCGGCCTACAGTGCCTCTTCTACCATTACAGAATACACCTTTGCTTCAATGTTCTCTCGTTTCAATTATGATTTTAGAGAGAAGTACTTTGCCACAGCAAGTATTCGAAGAGACGGTTCTTCACGATTTGGAGCCGATAACCGCTGGGGTACTTTCTATTCCATAGGTTTGGCCTGGGCCCTTACAGAAGAGAGCTTCTTGCAAAACTCCGGAATTATTAACTACATGAAGCTGAGAACCTCTTATGGGGTAACAGGTAATGCCGGAATTGGTAACTTCCCTTCTGTAGGACTCTACGGATATGGCAGAGATTATGATGGCCAACCGGGTGGTGAGCCCACTCAAATTGCCAATCCGGCTTTGACATGGGAGAGCCAAACCAACTTTAACATTGGTCTTGACTTTAACCTAATGGATAAACTCGATGGTACCGTAGAGTACTTCTCCAGAGTATCTGAAGATTTGATTCTGAGTGTGCCAATTTCAATGACTACAGGTTTCTCAAGCCTTACTCAAAACTTTGGGGAAATGAAAAACTCAGGTTGGGAGTTCTCATTGAACTATGCAGCCTACACCAGCTCTGATCTTTCGGTTAATGTCGGGTTTAACATTACCAAGCTTAAAAACCGACTCACTAAACTTAATGAGCCGTATACCGATGGCACTAAGCGAAGAGAAGAAGGTAGAGATTATCAGGCGTACTACTTGTTCGGATGGGCAGGAGTAGACCAAAGCAATGGTGACCCACTATTCTATACCGATGAAACAGAGTCTGAAGTAACTAATGATATCAATCAGGCGCAGAGATACTTCCAGGATAAAAGTGCTACTCCTGATTTCTTCGGAGGCTTTAACATAGAGGTTGCTTACAAGAAGTTTACCTTGAACACTCAGTTCAATTACTCTTACGGAAACTACATATACGATGCTAACGGAAGGTTTATTCATGGAGACGGCCGATTGACCCCAAGAAGTACCACAGTTTGGGCATTCGAAAACAGATGGGTTCCGGGCAAAACCGATGCTAAGCTGCCTCAGCACGTATGGGGAGATACCAAAGGAGGGCAAGCAGCCAACAGCACAAGATATCTCCACGATGCATCGTACATCAGACTGCGTAACGTAACCCTTGCTTACGATCTTTCCAGCGTAGCCACAATGATGAAGATCCGTTCATTGAGAGCTTATGTTAGAGGTACCAACCTACTAACCATTACCAGAGAAAAAGACTTGTTCCTTGACCCTGAGCAGGCTATCAATGGTGTGGCGGGTGGTCTTACCCCGGCCATCAAAACTGTATCGATTGGTGTAGATTTCGGATTTTAAGAGAGAAAAAAGAAGAACAAATGAAACTTATATATAAAATAAATATTGCAGCATTTTTACTACTGGCTGTAGCAGCTTGTTCTGACGAATTTTTGGAATTGACTCCACATCAGTCCGTTTCCAACGAACAAGCATTGACCACAATAGATGACTACAATTCTTCCATTACGGCAGTATACAACGGTTTGTCTTCTGCCAACTATTATGGACGATACTTCTTACTAGTTCCAGATGTAATGTCTGACGATGTAAAGCAGCACCCTTCGGCCAACAGAGCCAAAGATTATGCAGAGTACATTGCCACAGTAGGCGATGGTATTGCACTGGGTATGTGGCAAGAGATGTGGCAAAACATCAATGCCCTGAACGCCATTATCAATGCAGATGTAGAACTGCCTGCGGCAGTTGAGGCCGACAGAAACCATATTGTTGGTGAAGCCTACGCTCTCAGAGGGTTGGTGTACTTCGATATGGTGCGCATGTTTGCTCAGCATTATACTTATACCAGCGATGCCTCGCATTTGGGTGTGCCGTTGGTGTTAGAGTTCGATCAGTTCAATGAGCCATCCAGAAATACGGTAGAGGAGGTGTATAACCAGATTATTGCCGATATGAATCAGGGTATTTCCATGTTGAGCAACAACCCTAGAACCGGTAGAACTTCAACGCTTAACAATACAGCTGCCAAGGCTTTGCTAGCCAGAGTGTATCTGTATAAAGAAGACTGGGCCAATGCCGAGGCTTTGGCTACAGAAGTGATTAACAGTGGAGAGTATACCTTGGTTTCTAACGGAAACTACCTGAGCTCATGGTCTTCTGATTACTCGTCAGAATCGATTTTTGAGATTGCAATGACCGAAAATGACAATAGAGGCTCTGATGCCCTCGGTAGAATGTACATTGTAGAAGGTTATGGAGACTACCTTCCTTCTAACGATGTGGTTTCTCTTTATTCTAATGATGATGTGAGAAGAGGATGGTTTAAGGAAGATAACTTCCTGACCGGAGACTATGCTCCTTATCGAGTGAATAAATACCCGAGCATTAACGGTACAGACAATACCAAAGTAATCCGCTTGTCAGAAGTTTACCTTATTCGTGCAGAAGCTAAGGCCAATCAGGGCGATAATACTGCCCAGGCCGATGTGAATGCCATACGCCAGCGTGCCGATGCAACGGCCCCTCCTGTAACTGCAGTGGGACCTGCGCTTGTGGATGAGGTGCTTCTGGAGAGAAGAAAGGAATTGGCCTTTGAAGGACAAAGACTTTGGGACTTGATGAGATATAAGCAAGATGTAGTTCGAAACCAGTGTACATCTTCTATCTGTACTATCAATTACCCGAACAACAGATTCATTCTGCCTATTCCGGAAGCTGAGTTGGATGCGAATCCAAACATGCAGCCAAACCCCGGATACTAAAAGGTAAATACTGGGTTCCTCAGGTTGAAGAGCTAAGCCCGACAACCTAGGGAGCCCAACTCCTTAACAGCCGTTCCGAAGGTTCATTCTTTCTCTTCCATTAACTATGAGAGAGTTAGAAAGCTTCGGAACGGTTTCTTTTTGCCCAATCGTTTTCATAAAGTCTTTTTACTCAGTCGGGTAATTTTCATGAGAAGCCCTACCTTTGCAGGCTCAAATTCGAAGGCATGACATTCAGAGAGGCTTTTTCCATTATTGATAAGAATAGAGTAAGTACCAAGAGCGATATTTTTTCAGGCTTAACAGTGGCTTTGGCTTTGGTGCCGGAGGCAGTTGCCTTTGCTTTTGTGGCAGGTATTTCTCCAATCATTGGTCTATACGGAGCCTTTATGATGGGGCTTATTACCTCCATTTTCGGGGGGAGGCCGGGTATGATTTCCGGTGCTACGGGAGCATTGGCTGTGGTAATGGTTCATTTGGTGGCCGAAGGTGAAGCCATGGGAGAAGGGCAAGGTTTGCAGTTTCTCTTTGCTACGCTCATTCTTACGGGAATTATCCAGATGTCTGCCGGTTTTCTGAAGCTAGGAAAGTTCATCAGAATGGTGCCTCATCCGGTTATGATGGGCTTTGTGAATGGTCTGGCCATTGTGATCTTCATGTCGCAATTGGGCATGTTCAAATCGGGGGGCGAATGGCTGACAGGCAGTTCTCTCTTCATTATGCTAGGCCTGGTACTGCTCACCATGGCTATAATGGTTTTCTTGCCGCGTATTAATAAAGGAATTCCAGCCGCTTTGGTTGCTATTTTGGTGGTTTCGGCCATTGTAATATTTGGTGGAGTGGAAACGGCCACTGTAAAAAGCTTTATTCAGGATGGTGGTGGAGACGGCATCAAAGCCGGTCTGCCAACTTTCAATGTACCTGTTATTCCTCTCAATTGGGAGACCATCCGGTTTATATTTCCATACGCACTGATTTTAGCTGCTATAGGTTTGATTGAATCCTTGATGACCCTTAACCTGCTCGATGAACTGACAGAAACAAGAGGTAGTGGTAACCGCGAATGTGTGGCGCAGGGACTGGCCAACCTGACTAACGGATTCTTCGGAGGTATGGGAGGTTGTGCTATGATTGGTCAAAGTATTATCAACGTAAAGTCCGGTGGTAGAGGGAGGCTTTCAGGTGTAGTTGCAGCGGTGGCTCTACTAGCCTTCATTCTTTTCGGGTCGGAATATATCGAGATGATTCCCATCGCGGCCTTGGTGGGAGTAATGTTTATGGTGGTAATTGGCACCTTCGCCTGGAGTACCTTCAAGATTGTGAATAAAGTACCGAAATCAGATGTGATTGTGATCGTTTTGGTGACAGGTCTGACCGTAATTTTTGACTTGGCCATAGCCGTATTTGCCGGAGTAATTGTTTCGGCTTTGGTATTTGCCTGGGAGAATGCGCTGAGAATTCGTGCCAGAAAATCTGTCGATGAGCATGGTATTAAGCACTATGAAATCTATGGCCCGCTTTTCTTCGGTTCAGTAAGCCTCTTTAATTCGAAGTTTGATGTAAAGGAAGACCCTCAAGAAGTGATCATCGATTTCAAAGAGTCCAGAATTATGGACCAGTCGGCCATAGAAGCCATCAACAAACTGGCTGAAAAGTATCAGAAAGAAGGGAAGAATATCCACTTGAGACATTTAAGCAAGGACTGCATCCGCATGATTAAAAGGGCGGAGAAGATCTGCGATGTCAATGTCCTGGAAGACCCGGATTATTTTGTGGCTATCGATAACTTCAATAAGTATAAGGCTGTGGAGGGTTAGTATTCGTTTTTATTGTATCTCCAGAGCCTGATGGAATTTCCTAGTGTGAATTGAATCAAATCAATACCTCTGAAGTACTGGTAGCCGAGTTCGATCTCGAATCTTTTAAAGATGCGATAATTTAGAGCTGTATTGAATTGAAGGTTTTTACCCCAAAAGGTTACAGACGATTCAAATGGCAGGTAATTATAATTACCTAAAGGGACTTCTTTTTTAATGCCAACTAAGACACCAAAGGTCTTTTTAGAGTCAAGTTCAAAGTGGTTTCTGCCTACACCAATATTTGCTTCAAAATATCTCAGCCTGGGTTGAAAAGAAAGCATGTAGCTCTCGTATCCACTGTTATCTTCAAAAGTAAGATTTTGATAAGCTATTGACGTTCCGATACTGACGTTAGGATAGGAATAAATCAGTCTCGGGAACCGAATCTTTGCATCAGTAAGCTTGGTCTCAGTATTGAAAAAATAGGAAGCTGATGATTCAAAGGTGAATGATCCGAAGTAGTCTGATACATACTTAAGCTTGCCCCCGATCAGCTTGTAATTTATTTCTACTCCCGCATATATGTGAATTCTATTTTGTCCTAAATCATCTTCGCTTGACCACGGTTTAAGTCCTACTTCAAGGAATTTTAGGTTCTGTAATGTAATAGTCCTTTCAACAAAACCAAGATAACGAAATAGCAATTGATCCCCATTGTCGGCTTTTATATAGAAATAGCCTTCCAAGTTGGACTTAGTGGTATCTTTTGTGTCTAGGTTTATAATGGTAACATAGGGCAAATAGAGGCTGTCCATTAAATCAAAAACTCTTCCATTAATATTTCTCTGACCCATCGCCTCCTGAGCAAGAAGAATAAAAATGAAGCAAGTCAGGATTTTCAATCGCATATTAGAATAACAACTTTAACCGAGATGGCCCGAGTCTAAAGATTGACAATATCTTTGTAAATCAACTACAAACCATGAAAGACAAAGTAGTCATTATCACAGGAGGATCATCGGGAATAGGAAAGGCCCTGGCTTTGGCATTTGCCAAAATGGGCAATAAGGTCGTAATCACCGGGCGCAATGAAGTCAGGCTCAATGAGGTGGCCGAAGAGCTAGATCAGCTGAATGCACCTAATCTCTGCTTGAAGCTGGATGTGGCCAGCGAGGAGGACAATAAATTCCTTATTGATGAGACCGTGAAGAAATTCGGTGGCTTGGATATCCTCATCAACAATGCCGGCATTAGCATGCGTGCTTTGTTAGAGGAAATTGAGCTCGATGTCTTCAAAAAGGTGATGGACATTAACTTCTATGGAACCCTTTATGCCACCAAGTATGCACTGCCTCATATTCTTAAATCTAAAGGTTCGATAGTGGGTATTTCGTCCATCAATGGCTACCGTGGTACTCCGGCCAGAACGGCTTATACGGCTTCTAAATATGCGATGAACGGCTTCTTTGAATCGTTGCGTACAGAAGTGATGCATAGAGGCGTTCATGTTTTGGTGGCCTGCCCGGGCTTTACCGGAACCAATATCCGTAATGCTGCGCTCACGGCAGACGGCACTTCTCAAGGAGAGTCCCCTCGCGATGAAGGCAAAATGATGACAGCAGAAGAAGTGGCTGATGGTATTATCAAAGCCATCAAAAAACGCAAGAGAGACATTGTCTTCACCACTCAAGGTAAACTGGCCGTATTCCTCAACAAATGGATGCCCGGCAGAATGGATAAGATCGTTTTCAATGTCTTCGCAAAAGAACCGGACTCGCCCTTTGGGCGAGAGTAAACAGTTGAACAGAGAATCAGTGAACGGTCAATTAGAAATCAGTGCTAGAGGGAAGGAATAGAAACTTTTGGGATAAGATAAATGGGGTCAAGTATCTAGAAATCCCAGTTGATCTTTCAGTAGATTCTAAACCTGAAGAGATAAGACTATATAATTCAAAGAAGTACATACTTAATGGAGTAAAGGTCATAGGTGCAATTTATTTATTTGCCGTGGTTTTCTTTTTGGCGAAATTTATTCTGGGGCATAATGTGGTTTTAATTGCTTTGGTCTGGCTAGGGCTAATTATGCTGGGTATTTGCGGACTCATTGCACTTCCCTTACTGGACAAAAGGCCTAAGGTCATTATCAATCATATGGGTATTGAATCGAAGAATACTTATATATCGTTCAAATATGTTGTCAATATGTATATCGAAGAGGTGCCTACTAATTATGGCAAAGACTATAGGTTAACAGCCATTGATAAGTATGGAGAAAAGAGGCAGGTGCTTTTAACTGGAGTTGGGCCAGATGTTCGTAAGACAGCTCAGATTATAGGGGGATATTATTCCTATTATTTAAATAGTAAAAAAGTAGGATAGATCAACCTCTTTCTATTTTCCGATTAACTGATCACTGTTATACTGATAACTAATCACTTTTCTCTATTTTCGGATAAGTCTGTAAATCCATCCACAGCATCCATGAAGGACATCCTCCAATCATACCTCAAACGGCTCACTAACCTTTCAGGTAACAACAGGTCGTTGCTTTTGCTGAAGCTGAATGTAGAGCAGTTTATCGACCTGCACGATCTGGATCATGTGAATGGAGTGCCTTCCTGGCAAATTATGGAGCACTTAATTACCAGAAAAAGTCAGGTAAAACTGGTGCCTCAGTCGGACGCCAGGGATGAGCTTTCCAATAAAATCGCAGCTCGACTTAAGAAGCTTAATCGCAGGGAAAAGTTTTTGTTTGAGGAATCCGGTGCCAGAGACATGTATGTAGGCTGGCCTTTTGTGGAAGGCAAGTTCAATGATGGTACCATCCTTCGTGCTCCGCTTTGCTTCTTTCCGGTAGAGCTTCAACTTGAAAAGGACCATTGGGCATTGAGCCTAAAGAAAGATGTAAACATCAGTTTCAACAAAAGCTTACTGTTGGCTTTTAGCCATTACAATCAAATTGAGGTTAAAGAAGAATTGGTGGAACATAGTTTCGATGATTACGACCGTCATGCCACCACCTTCAAAAACCAGCTATACGAGCAGATTTCAGCCAGTAGTATAGATATTCCTTTTAGCCGGGAGTTTTATGCAGAACAGTTAGAACCATTCCCCAATAAAGTCAAAGATCAATTAGAGCAAACTTACGATGTAGGTGAGTTAAGTCTAAAAATGCAGGCTGTTCTTGGACTATTTCCTCAGGCCGATTCGTACTTGGTTCCCGATTATGATTTTCTTTTGGAAGCCAATCCGTATGAGTCGTTAGAACAATTCTTCGAAGATCGTGTTCTCAGAGCCGAGACACCCGATTCTGCCAATTTTGACCCCGAAACTTTCTTTCTAAGTTCAGTAAAAGAAGACGAGACTTACACTCCCTTTCCGCTCGATGCTCATCAGGAAAATGCCCTAAAGGCTGTTAAGAAAGGTGGCTCCATAGTGGTTCAGGGCCCTCCCGGCACTGGCAAGTCACAACTCATTTGTAACCTGGTGTCTGATTTTATAGCCCGGGGCAAAAAAGTGCTTGTAGTCAGCCAAAAGAGAGCCGCTCTGGATGTAGTATATCACCGGCTTAAAGAACACGAAATTCATGAATTTGCAGCCCTTGTTCATGATTTTAAAGCCGACAGAAAAGAGATTTACGATAAAATTGCTCGCCAAATCGATCGGCTTCAAGAATACAAAAGGAGTAACAACAATCTGGATGCCCTTCAACTCGACCGGCAGTTTAGGCAGGCCAGCCTTACCATTGAGGAGAATGTAGAGCAACTGGAGGAATACAAGGCGGCTTTGTTCGATAATTCGGAATGTGGATTCTCGGTAAAGGAACTATACCTCACTTCGAGTCCGGAGGCTGCTCACATATCCATGGTACAGGAGTATTCCGATTTTCACTTTAAGAAGCTCGATAAGTTTTTAAAGAAACTGGAGCTTTATTTTGACTATGCCAATGAATTGGACAGTGATGAGCACCCCTGGTCCGATCGGGTAAGCTTTGCCGGTTTCAGGGCGAGCGATTTGCAGGAAATTTTGAGCTGCTTGGATGAAATCCCTAAAGAGGCGCGAGCTATTGCCAGGCAGGTCTCTGAAATTATAGGAGAAGAAGTAGACTACGATGCCTGCCGAACCATTAGTGAAAACCTTGAGCGCCTTAGAGAGATAAACGCCTACTTAAAAAACGAGGAAATTTACAGGCTTTTCAGGCCAATGACGGCTTTCCCAAACGCTCAGACAGAATTGCTGTGGTTAAAAAATACCCGTAACCTTCTGAACAAATGTTTTGAGGGAAATGGCGTAGAGCAAACCATTCCGGCCAATGAAATAGGAGAGGTACAGCAAATACTTAAGCAGAGATCCGATGCCAAGAATTCGGCTTGGAAATCGTTTAAATGGCGTTTCTCAAAAGAAAAACTGCGATTGGCCAGAATACTGGTAGCCAATGGTTTGCGAGATGATAAGGCCGCCCTTAGAATACTCACAGAGCGAATCGATAATCGCCTCAATCTGCAACATCAGCTTACCAAGCTTCGCAGCGTGGGCTGGATAAATTCTGTACCCAAGACCTTGTCTCAGGAAGAAATAAATCAATGGATCGACCATTTGGAGATGGCCGTAAACGGTAAACTGCGATTCAATTCATTTGCCAATTTCAACGAGTATTTTAAGCTCAATAAGCTTTCTGCTAAAGAGTTCCGGTCTAAAATTAAAGAGCTAAGAAAGGCTCTTGAGCCACTGCCGGCTAGGCGCAGCCGATGGAACAAGTACATTGAGCCGCCTCAAATCGACAGACTTCTCGTTGATGAGGATTTTTTGAAGGCTTTGCGAAAAAGTGTGAAACGAGATTTTGAGACTCTCTGTGAGTTAGATAAACTGAGGGAGTCCTTCTCAGATAAAGAGTTGGCCATTGTAGATCGGTTGGCTGATTTGCACCTTGCCCACAAAAAAGAAGTACTGCAAGTGTTTGATAACAGCTTGCGACTGGCATGGATAGACCATATTGAGAGTAAAAACCCCATTCTAAGAGCTGTATCCACTTTAAAGTTCGACCGACTTATTTCTGAACTCCGGGAGGCTGTGGAACAAAAGGCTGAAGCCAGCAATCAGATATTACTACAAAAGGCGCGTGAAAGAACTTATGAGGGTATTGAATTCAATCGCTTGAATAACATGGTCACTTATCGCGAGTTGCTCCATCAGGTGACCAAAAAGCGAAAGATATGGCCTGTTCGCAGGGTTATTAATCACTTTTATCAAGAGTTGTTCAACCTGGTGCCCTGCTGGTTGGCTTCTCCGGAATCTGTTTCGGCTATTTTTCCCATGGAGTCTGTGTTCGATCTGGTGATTTTTGATGAGGCCAGCCAATGCTTTGCGGAGAAAGGTTTGCCGGCCATTTACAGAGGTAAGCAAGTGGTGGTGGCTGGTGACGATCAGCAATTGAAACCCAACGATTTGTACAGAGTGCGCTGGGAAGACGATTCGGAAGAGATGGCTCTGGAGGTAGAATCGCTTTTAGAGCTTAGCCGTAATTTCCTTATGCAGGTGCATCTGAGAGGTCATTACAGAAGTCAGTCTCAAGAGCTAATTCAATTCTCTAATGAGCATTTCTACCAAAATAAACTCACTATGCTTCCTCATTTTGATGTGGCCAATGGAACTGAACCTGCCATAGAATATATCAAGGTGAAAGGCCGGTGGGAAAAACAAAGTAATCTTGAGGAAGCCCGCGAAGTGGTAGAAGTGGTAAAGTCTTTTCTGAGAAAGAAGACAGAGTACAGTTTGGGGGTGGTTACATTCAATGCGGTTCAGCAAGGACTGATAATAGACTTACTGGAAGAAGAAGGGTTAATGGATAAAGGATCCCTGTTTGTGAAAAATATAGAGAATGTTCAGGGCGATGAACGCGATGTGATCATTTTCAGTACGGGTTACGCACCAGACGCCAATGGCAAGATGAATGTACAGTTTGGTAGCCTCAATCAGGTGGGGGGAGAAAACAGATTGAACGTGGCCATTACCCGGGCCAGACAAAAGGTGGTGATCGTTACTTCTATTTTGCCTTCGCAGCTCAAGGTAGAAGATACCAGGAATGAAGGCCCCAAAATGTTAAAGGCCTATTTAAAATATGCCAAGCAGGTCTCTGACAAAGAAATGGATATTACACTTACCATAGATAAGGGGTTTGAACAAGAGTGGTATTTAAAGAATAAGCTTATAGCACTGGAAGGGGAGTTGCCCGTAAAAATGAAGTCCGATTCCGTTTATGCAGATATTGCCTTGATGCGTAGGAATAAGTATCTGGGCCTGATCTTTACGGACGATAATTCCTTCTACGTGAGTACCTCAGTGAAAGAAAGTTTTGTTTACAGACCGGCACTGCTTAGTGCTAAAGCCTGGCCCTATCGCCTAATGCACTCTCGCGACTATTGGCAAAATGGTACCAATGTAAAAGATAAAATCAGCCGATTTATTGAGTTGGTAGATAGTGTGAGGTAAGCACACATCTTGCTGCACGGTATAAGGTTTAGGGGGCTGTAGACCTCTATTCTTGATTTAGCAAGGATTAAGATCTAATTGGCTTCTTCTACTCTCACCCCCACCGAATGCACTCCTGCCAGGGATTCACTTCTCATATATTGAGCTACCCTAAAAGTGTATTTACCAGGTTGTGGAAAGGAGTATCCTTCCAAAATACGCTCAGAAGACTGGTAAATACTGCTGCCTTTACCAAGAGGTTTGCCACTTACCTCATCGAACAGGGAAATATTAATGAGGTCGGAGGTAACCTGCTCATTTTGTTCATCGAGCAGGTAGTAAGTCACATAAAGGTTTTGAAACGGATATTCAAGGTCATTTCTGAGCTTGAAGTAAATGTTTTTGGGAGTTGTATCCTCTATTTCAAAGCTGAACTCCGGCATTTCGTTCATGTGCCAGCTTTTCTGTTCAAAGCTTTGGTCGTCTTCAAATACCCTTTGGGCATCGCATGCCCACACGAAGAGGAGAAGGGTTGCAATGGCTAACTTAGCTTTTCTGGTCATTGTCCGGGCGATTCCGCTTCTTAAAGTTTCGGTTCTTTTTACGAGGGGGCTTTGGTTTGCCTTTGGCTGCTACTGTGCCGCTTTGTGGAGCCGCTTTTGCCTCGGGCTTTTTCGGGCCTTTTGGGGCACCTGTTTTGCCTTTGTCGTTTCTGGGGCCTCTGCGCTTCTTGGCTTTTTTTCGAGCATCTTTTTTCTTAAACCGCTCGTCCATGCGCTCCAGGTCACTATTAATGGTAGCTTCTACCGGGCTTACAGCCGCTTTGTCTTCGGTTAGCGATTCGGGGATTTCACCTTTCTGATTCAGGGCAAGAATTTCTTTTACACGCGCTGTGGGTATGGGATGCCAGCTGTTTTCATCGCCATAGCTAAACCACATTATTTTTCTGAAAATATCAGTTTTTTGTAGTCGCGCTTCCCCTTTACTGGTTTTAAGCTTGGTCACTTCAGGAATATCTTCCAGAGCTTCCATATAAGTGTCCAGCTCATAATTAAGGCAGCACTTGAGTCGGCCGCACTGGCCGGAAAGTTTACTCGGATTGAGGCTAAGGTTTTGGTAGCGGGCTGCGGCTGTAGATACACTTTTGAACTCGCTGAGCCAGGTAGAACAGCACAGTTCGCGTCCGCAAGATCCTATGCCACCAAGGCGACCAGCCTCCTGTCTCAGGCTTATTTGTCGCATTTCTACCCGAATTTTAAATTCGGCTGCCAGCACTTTAATCAGCTCCCGAAAATCTACCCGGTCATCGGCAGAATAGTAAAAAGTAGCTTTGGTGTTGTCGGCCTGAAACTCAATATCGGTGAGTTTCATTTCCAGCTTTTGTTCCAGAATAATGTTTCGGGTGCGATAGAGGGCAGGCATTTCGCGCTTTCTCACCTGCTCAAATTTTTCGAGGTCTTTGAGTGTGGCTTTGCGATAGATTTGGCGAATTTCATCGTTGACTTCAACATTCTTCTTTTTCATTTGAAGTCTTACAAGTTCGCCTTGCATAGATACGTGCCCCAGATGATGCCCTCCGGGAACATCTACAATTACGGCCTCTCCGGTAACAAGATCCAGGTGGTTTTCATTCTTAAAGAACTCTTTGCGGCCGTTTTTAAAACGTACCTCCACTATGTTGAACTTCTCCTGAACCGGCACGTCCATATTGGAGAGCCAATCAAAAACGTTCAGCTTATTGCAACCACCCGTGGCACAGCCACCATTGTTATTGCATCCTGCTGTTTTGCCTGCTACACTTGTTCCACAACTACAACTCATATATTTACTAAGCCCAAGGCCAGAAGTCTATTGTTTAAGCAATCTTAGAATATCCTGGCCAATGTCTCTACGATGATACTCATCTGTCCAGGAAATTTTGCTGACACCATTATAAGCATTTTCGAGGGCTTTTTCTACCGATTCGCCTTTTCCGGTAATGGCCAGCACCCGACCACCATTGGTAACGATGTCTTGCGAGTCGTTCAGCTTGGTTCCTGCATGAAACACCAAAGCCTCATTTACCTCGTTCAATCCGCTGATGGGGTGCCCTTTGGGGTAGCTGCCTGGGTAGCCACCAGAAACCATTACCACTGTAGTAAAAGCTTCATTGTGTGTCGTATAATCCACCTCGGCCAGCCGTTCTTGTGCAGTAGCTTGCAGTAGTTCCAATAAGTCCGATTTAATCTTAGGTATGACAACCTGGGTTTCAGGGTCTCCCATTCGAACGTTATACTCAATTACATAAGGGTCTCCGCCAACATTCATAAGGCCAATGAAAATAAAGCCTTTGTAGTCGATGTTTTCTTCCTTCAGGCCTTTTACGGTTGGTTTTACAATGCGCTCTTCTACTTTTTGCATAAAGTCTCCTGCCGCAAAGGGTACTGGAGTTACAGCTCCCATACCGCCAGTGTTCAGCCCCGTATCGTTTTCTCCTATGCGTTTGTAGTCTTTGGCTTCGGGCAGAATTTTGTAGCTATGCCCATCGGTAAGTACAAAAACCGACAATTCAATACCCTGAAGGTATTGCTCAATAACCACCCTGCTGGAAGCATCGCCAAACTTGGCTTCCACCAGCATCTCTTGTAGGGTTTCGCGGGCCTGCTCGGTGGTTTCTGCAATAATTACTCCCTTACCGGCTGCTAGTCCGTCAGCTTTGAGCACTACCGGCAGTGGGTGGCTCGAAACGTAATTGAGTCCCTCTTCAAGATTTTCGCGGGTAAATGTTTTGGAACGGGCGGTGGGTATGCCGTGTCGTTCCATAAAGCGCTTAGAAAAATCCTTGCTCCCCTCTAGTTGAGCCCCGTTAGCTGAAGGGCCTACCAGTCCGACCTTCTTTAGTTCATCATCTTTGGCAAAGTAGTCGGCAATACCTTTTACCAAAGGGTCTTCTGGCCCTACAACTACCAAATCAATTTGTTCTTGTTTTACAAAGTGGCCAATGCCTTCAAAATCCGTTACGGTCAGGGCCACGTTAGTCCCTACTTGTGCTGTGCCCGCATTGCCGGGAGCAATGAACAGGGCTTCGCATTGTTTGCTTTGAGCAATTTTCCAACTGAGGGCGTGTTCTCTGCCACCGCTACCAAGAACAAGGACTTTCATAGATTATAAGGGTTTTTTGAAAGCCTCAAAGGTAATTAATTTGCGTATTCTGAAAGGAATTTAATACGCATCAATCGTAGGTCTTCTTCAGTAATGTCTTCCCCATCAAATTCGTCCATGGCTTCTTTAATGTCGTCAGACTCGGCATTCATAAAGTAGTTCATTATGTCGTCCTGCAGGTCTTCGTCCATAATTTGATCCAGGTAATAGTCCAGGTTGAGTTTGGTGCCCGCAAAACAGATAATTTCCATTTCGTCTATCAACTCTTCCATAGACCACCCTTTTTGTTCGGCTACTTCTTCCAAGTCTATTTTTCGGTCTACCTGCTGAATAATGTAAATTTTGTTTTTGGACTTATTGCCCGAAGATTTAATAACTACTACATCTTCAATGTCAATCTCATTATCTTCTACATACTGTTTAATGAGTCGCATGAATGAGGCTCCGAACTTTTGTACTTTGCCCATGCCAATGCCATTTACGTTGGCCAGAGCTTCCGGAGTGGTGGGGTAGGTGGTAGCCATCTCCTGCAGCGAGGGATCCTGAATAATCACATAGGGTGGAAGATTTTTCTCTTTGGCTATTTTCTTTCTTTCAGCTTTCAAAAGGTCAAAAAGCACCTTGTCGTAAGAACTACCCGGGTTTGGCGAAGCAGGAGTTTCATTGCTTTCATCCTCCGTTTCGTCTACATCGCTAAAATCCAGGTCTTTGGTGAACTCAATGTATTCGGGCTTTTCAACAAACTTTCGGCCTTTTTGCGTGCATTTGAGCAGACCTATGTTTTCTATGTCTTTTTCAATAAGCTCATTGAGTAGCGTTTGTCTTACTACCGACTTCCAAAAGCTTTCGTCTTCACCTTTTCCTTTGCCATAAACGGGCAATTTGTCGTGCTTGTAGCTTTTTACATACTGGTTGCTGGAGCCTCTGATCACGTTGACCAGATGACTCATGCCAAAACGTTCTTCTGTTTGCAGTACGGCTTCAACAACCGTTTGGGCGTATTGTTGCCCATCATATTTTTCTCTCTGGTAGCGACAGTTGTCGCACATTCCCGATTCTTTGCAGTGTGTATCGTCATACTCCTCACCAAAGTAGTGGAGGAGTTGCTTTCTACGACATACGGCCGACTCCGCATAGGAAGCCATCTCCTCAAGCAATATTTTGGCGTTTTCCTTTTCAGTAACAGGCTTGTCTTTGTTGAATTTTTCGAGTTTGAGAATATCGTTGTACCTGTAGAACATGATGCACTGACCTTCCAGTCCGTCTCTACCTGCCCTACCGGTTTCCTGATAGTACCCTTCTAATGACTTGGGCACATCGTAGTGAATTACAAACCGTACGTCTGGTTTGTCTATTCCCATGCCGAAAGCAATGGTGGCCACAATCACATCCACTTCCTCGTTGAGAAAATCGTCCTGATTCTTCATTCGAACGGCCGGATCGAAGCCGGCATGATATGGAGCCGCCTTAAATCCGTTCACCCGCAAGAACTCGGCAATTTCTTCTACCTTCTTGCGGCTCAGGCAATATATAATCCCCGACTTGCCCTGATTCTCCCTGATGAACTTAATAAGCTGTTTTTTAATGCCTTTTTTGGGGCGAACTTCATAGTAAAGGTTTTCCCGGTTAAAAGAAGACTTGAACAAATCGGCTCCCTCCATTTGCAGGTTGCGTTGAATGTCGAGCTGTACTTTAGGGGTGGCTGTGGCCGTAAGGGCTATGATAGGGATTTGGCCCAGATGGTCGATTATAGACTTTATTCGCCTGTATTCAGGCCGGAAGTCGTGGCCCCATTCAGAAATACAGTGGGCCTCATCGATAGCCGCAAACGATATTTTGGCCTGGCGGAGGAAGTCTACATTTTCTTCTTTAGTAAGCGACTCGGGGGCTATGTATAGTAACTTGAGTTCACCGGCAAGGGTAGCCTTTTTTATTTTGTTTATCTCAGATTTTGAGAGTGTTGAGTTGAGGAACCGGGCTTTGATGCCAACCGCATTGAGCTGGTCTACCTGATTCTTCATTAAGGCGATAAGCGGGGAAATAACTATAGCGGTGCCCTCTTGCACAATAGCAGGCATCTGGTAGCACATGGACTTTCCTGCGCCTGTAGGCATAATCACAAAGGTGTTTTTACCTGCTAATAAGTTCAGTATTATTTTTTCCTGATTCCCCCTGAATTGATCATAGCCGAATACCTCCTTCAGCTTAGATCGTAGTACATCAACACTTACCATATTAATTAGGCTAAACCCATTTGGAATGAGACCATTACTTATATTTGTCGCACAAAATTAATGTGCGCTTCCATTGAATTTAAATAAAAATATTCAAACAATAGCCAAAGAGACGCTTCGCAAAGAAGCTGACGCCATAATTAAGGTTATTGAGTATATAGACCAAGATTTTGAGCAAGTAGTTCACGAAATACTTTCCATGAAAGGTAGGTTGGTGATTACCGGGGTGGGAAAAAGCGCCATAATTGCCAACAAGATTGTGGCCACACTCAACTCTACGGGTACTCCGGCCATTTTTATGCATGCGGCCGATGCCATTCATGGCGACATGGGAATGATAAGGGAGGAAGATATGGTGATGTGTATTTCCAAAAGCGGAAATACGGAAGAAATAAAAGTGTTGCTTCCTCTCCTGAAACGCACTGGAGCCAAAATAATAGGGCTGGTGAGTAATGAAGATTGTTATGTGGCGAAACATGCCGACTATGTATTGAAAGCCATAGTGGCCGAAGAAGCCGATCCTAACAACCTTGCGCCAACCACCAGCACAACGGTACATATGGCTGTGGGCGATGCTCTGGCTGTGGCCTTGTTGTGGGCCAGAGGATTTACTTCAGAAGATTTTGCGCGGTATCATCCCGGTGGCTCGCTGGGTAAACAACTCTACTTAAAGGTAGATGATATATATCCAAAGAACGAATTGCCCGTTGTTCAAGAAACTGACTTGGTGAAAGCCAGTATTTTAGTAATTTCAAAAAAGAGGCTGGGAGCCGCTGCAGTGGTCAATGCACAGAACGAATTGGTGGGTATTTTTACCGATGGCGACCTGAGACGGATGCTCGAGAAGTACGATGATTTTTCGGCACTGACTATTGCAGAAGTAATGACACGCAACCCTAAAACCATTGCGAAAGGGGAGTATGCCCTACGGGCACTCAATCAAATGCGTGAGCATGATATTAACCAATTAATAGTAGTAGATCAGAAGCGGGTAGTAGGCTTTTTGCACATCAGTGACCTGCTGAATGAAGGAATAGTATAATCATGGCACAAAACTATGTAGTTATCATGGCGGGCGGAATCGGCAGTAGATTCTGGCCATATAGCCGTGCAAATAAACCCAAACAATTTCTGGATGTACTGGGCACAGGCCGGTCGTTAATTCAGATGACATACGACAGGTTTCTGAATATATGCCCCAGTGAAAACATTTATGTAATTACCAACAAGAGCTACTACAACCTGGTGAAGGAGCAGTTGCCAGACTTGTCTGACGATCAGATTTTGTTGGAGCCCATTGGGAGAAACACGGCTGCAGCGGTGGCTTATCCGGCTTTTAAGATTAAGCAGAGAGACCCTGAAGGGATTATGATTGTGGCTCCTTCCGACCACGTGGTGTTTAAGGAAAAGATTTTTGAAGAGAATATTACTATTGCTACCAAAGCGGCCAAAGGCTCTGAAAAACTGATAACACTGGGTATAGTACCTAGCCGACCGGAAACGGGGTATGGCTATATACAATACCACTCTAGCCCGCTAAAGAAGGTTAAGAAGGTAAAAACCTTTACAGAAAAACCAGAGCTGGAGTTGGCTCAAAAGTTTATTGAAAGTGGCGATTTTGTGTGGAATGCGGGCATTTTCGTTTGGTCTATAGAAGCTATTACAAACGCCTTTCATCGGTATCTGGAAGATATTGCTGTCATTTTTGAAGAAGGAGCCGATAAGTATTATACTGCCGGAGAGCAGGAGTTTATCGATAAGGCTTACACCCTGTGCAAAAGTATTTCCATTGATTATGGAATAATGGAGAAGGCCGATGAGGTATACATGGTTAAGGGAAAGTTCGATTGGTCTGACCTTGGTAGCTGGGATTCACTTCACGAGATTAAAGAAAAAGACAAAAATGGTAATGTGGTAGATGCCAACGCCTTGTTGTATGACTCTACCAACTGTTATATAAAAGGACCAAAGGATACGCTAATTGTAGCTCAGGAGCTCGATGGCTATTTGGTTACCCACTCAGACAACGTGGTGCTCATTTGTAAAAAAGATGCTGAAAAGAAATTCAGAGAGTTTTTAAGTGACGCCAAAGAGCGGGGAGCAGGTTTTGCCTGAGGTCGATCATTGAATTGAGGCTCTGAATAATAAAGCCCTGGCAATGATTACAGCCAAACCAGGGCTTTGTTTTGTCTTGGGTATACCAACAGGGGCCCACCTGCTGCCTAGCTTAAGCGCTGGCGCAGTACTTCATAAACAATCACTCCCGTGGCCACCGAAACATTAAGAGACTCAATTTGGCCTACTACAGGCAGTTTCACATGGCTATCGGCCAGTTTCAAATATTCTTGCGAAATACCATCCTCTTCCGAACCCATGAGAATAGCCAGAGGTACACTTAAGTCTGCCGAATACACCAGTGCATCTGCTTTTTCTGAGCAGGCAACCACCTGTATGCCATTATCCTGAATTTCCCGAATGGTAGTTTTTAGATTCTCTACCCGACAAATAGGTATATGATTGAGTGCTCCTGCCGAAGTTTTCATGGCATCAGCACCCAGTTGGGCGGTACCACGGCTGGGTACCACAATGGCGTGAACACCGGCACATTCGGCCGTTCGGGCTATGGCTCCAATATTGCGCACATCCGTAACCCTGTCGAGAATAATCAGCAATGGGGTTTCTGCTTTGGCGTAAGCTTCGGAAATCACATGATCAAGCGAGGCATAGACTACCGATGATAAGTAGGCTATTGCCCCCTGATGATTCTTTTTGGTAATGCGGTTCAGTTTTTCTACCGGCACTTTCTGAACGGGAATAGAGTGGCCTTTTGCCAGCTGCAACAGCTCCAAAATCAATTCGTTTCGCAAATCTTTTTGCACGAGCAACTTATCGATTTCTTTGCCTGCCTGTATGGACTCTATGACAGCCCTTGTGCCATAGATGTAGTCTGTTTTATGTTGCTGATTCATTCAATTATTCTTCCGTTGCGCCACTGAGATACGGCCAATAGCCAGTTTTCCTTATATCTTTTGCCCCTAATGAGCTTGTGCTTTGTAATTCCGTCTTCCTGCACTATATCGAATATAAAACGTATTCGGCCTCCTTCACTATCCGGAAAAACCCAAAGTTCTGTCCGCTCATTACGAAATACCTGTATGGGATCTCCCATAATTATGTAGACCATTCCGCGGTCGGTTTTCCAACCGGCCTTATTCTCGGTAAAGAGCCTGGCTGCCTTTCTAACTCTTCGGTAGTAGAACTTTATGAAGTCTTTGGCTATTCTTTCGTTAGCCGAAATGGTATTGTTTACAAACTCTTCGAATACCAACCGGGTTTCTTCCGGTCCTCTCAAGGCTTTGTATTCATCGTTGGTTGTCACATAAATAAGGGGTTGAACAAGCTCTGAGTAATCATTGAAATAGGGATAAAATTCATCGGCCACAAGAATTTTGAGCGATTGGTTGGGAGCTTGTGCTGCTCTGATGGTGTAAAAACCTTCGTTGTAAAACTCAAAAACCTCACCTTCATTTACACCATACAGTGTGTCTAGCAGTACTTCTGAAGGTTGGGGTTGTTCCGTTTCGTCAAACGGAGGCATAGCCACCGCTTTGTTGTTTTCAATGCCACTGATTTCGTAATTGAGAGGAGTTCCAAAAGGGTTTACCAGCCGCACTGCTCTGTTCCGGTTCAGGTAACGGGCAAAGTAAGGAATGTCTTTGTCTACCTCCATCAATAAAAAAGATGGTGGGGGAGTATCTTCCTCAATCAAGGGAATATCAATGTAGTAATGGGTGTCTTTAATGATGTTGTACACATCTACCACCAGAAGCTTGTCGTTTTCTTCTCGTTCGAAGTTTAGCTCGTAAGTATACTGTCTAAAGGCAATGTCAACCACCTGGCTGGTATCAATTCGGCTGTTTTCTGTTACCGACTTTTCATCGATGTAGCTGCCGCGAACATCATAGCTAAGCTGAAAATCCGAGATGCGCACGTTGCCACTGTTGAGCATGAAGTTGAAGTATACCTTAAACTGGTTGCCCTGAGACACTGTTTTGTGTCGAACGAGAAACTCATGCTCCTCATCATAGAGAAAGCTGAGGTCTGATGAGCTCATCCTTCCCTGAGCCCAGACCAGGCTGCTCCATAGGAGTAGTAGTGCCGAACATAGCGTTTTCATGCCGTTGCTTTCCATCAAAAATAGCAGATATGTGCTTAGCCGGAACAAATTTGAACGAATTCGGGATATTCCCCTAATTTTGGCCAAATTTTACACATGGCTACTTACACTACAGAAATTGCCTCTGACAAAATTCCTTCAGACAATCCCATTCACCAACGATTGCTTCAGGCCTATTATTTGGCCATGCCGTCTATAAAAGGACAGTTGCTGGAACTGGGGTGTGGCGAAGGACGTGGAGTAGAATTGCTAAGTCCACTGGCTGATGGATATGTGGCATTGGATAAGATTGGTGAGGTGATCGAACGCCTGCAGCAGAAATATCCCGGAGTAGATTTTAGGCAAGCCGTTTTTCCGCCATTCAAAGGCCTGGCCGACAATAGTTTCGATACCATAGTGAGTTTTCAGGTAATTGAACATGTAAAAGAAGATAAAGCCTTTTTAAAAGAGATATACAGGGTGCTGAAGCCGGGGGGCAAAGCCGTGTTGACAACCCCAAATATTAAGAAAACCCTCACTCGTAACCCCTGGCATGTGAGAGAATATACGGCTCAGGAGTTAACCCAATTGGCACAGACCATTTTTCCGAAAGTCACCATGAAGGGGGTTGGCGGCAACCATAAGGTTATGGCCTACTACGAGCAGAATAAGAGGGCCGTGGAAAAAATAACCCGGTTCGATATTTTCAATCTGCAGTACAGGCTGCCCGCTCCTTTGTTAAGAATACCGTACGATATACTCAATCGCCTGAACCGAAACAAGCTCAATACGGCCAATACAGGACTTGTTGCTGAAATAAAGCATACAGATTATGTACTGATAGATGAGGCCGATGAGGCACTCGATTTATTTCTTGTGGTGGAGAAGTAGTGCGTAATCAATGATTTGATTTTCGAAGCAAATCCTTTAGGGTATCCATAATGCCTTTGTCATGCAATTCCCGAATTTCTTCCAGGGTTTGCTTAAGTCTTAATACCTCTTCTTTTAAAATCTGTTCGCGCCCAGTTTGGCTTGGGCTGGCCAGAATTTGTACCAAGTTTTCAGTAGAAGAGCTTCCCTTGGTATACTGGGGCTCAGGCTCATTGGCTGTTGGTGGGAGCAACATGTCTCCTTCGCCCGTGAGCAACCAGGTTGGGTTAAGGTCAGGAAACTCTTTAATGATATTATCCAAATATTTCGTCTGAATGTCTGTTCCGTTCTTAATCGCCTTTCCGAGTGATCCGTTGGACATTCCGGCACTCTTTTCGAACTGTCTGACCGACAGTTTTTTATGTTTTATGTAGTCACTCAGCCGACTGACGATTTGAGACATTGAAATTTATTTAGAAAAAAATCTACAATAGTTTTGAAAACATAGATAATTATCTATATTTTTGTTATGTGAATACACGCATACAATGATACAAAACTGGCGGCACAAAAGTGATGTTCGCTCCAAAGGGTCTTTGATATGTGTTGTGTCATTTAACCCAGGAAAGCAAAGCCTATGAATAAGCACGTTAGAGAACACAATGGTAACCTGAGTAAACCTTTGGTTATTAGGCTATTTGAAGACCAAAGACAGAGGCTGGATGAGTTTGTAAGGGATGAAAATAAGCGATTGGTCAATGAGGGTTTGCCTCCCAAAAATTCATCGGAATATGTAAGGCAAATTTTCGAGGCGGGGTTAAAGGCCGTTCAAAAAAGCTAATGATCAGACTGTTAATACTACACACATGAACACGTTTAAAGCATGGCCTCAAAGGAGGCTCCGCTCCAATGACAAACCATTTGAGTCTACCATTACAGAGTTTTTGCAACAAGACTGCTACGAGCAGCTCATTCGCACTCTGGGCGAAGAGCAGGCGCAAGAGCAAATGGAAGAAACCTGGAAACTCATTGAGGCAGAAATGAGGCAAATGGGAACTAAAAAGCCCATAGAGGCGGCTCGTGAGTTATTCAGAAAAAGCAATTACAATGGCTGGGTGCATACGAAGTGCTACGCTGCAATTTACTACAAAGCACGCAAAGAAGACTGATTGCGGCACGGTTGTACTGTCTTGAGATGAAGAGACTCGCAGAGGCAAATAACCGAGCAAGTGTGTGTGAAAAAAGGCCGCCTGAAAACAGGCGGCCTTTACATGTTGTTAGAAATTACTTCGGTCTATGTTGAGCCTTATGTTTTGCTCGTTCAGCATTTCTTCTACTCTTTTGGCTTCATCATTTTTGCCTTCTTCTTGCAATACCAATTGTAGGTAGCGCAGTCCTCTAAGCTTGTTGCTAAAGTTGTAGTCGCCCCATCGTTGCTTGTTCTGAAGGTAGCTGAGCTCTGAGTTGAATTGCTCGGCCAGTTCCATAGCCATTTTTGCGGCCAGTTCCTTTTCGCCCACATCGAAATAGCCTTGAACAAAACCTATTGAAGAAACATCGTACGGCACGGCTTCTACCGGCATTCTTTCCATTCCAAAATCAAGCACCTCTTTTGCTCTGGCGGTGTCTCCTTTTAGTACCAGCGCATCGGCCAGGCTGGTAATCATAGAGCGATGATTTTGTACAAAGCCTCTGTAATCTTCGTTCAGATTGGCATCTGGGTTGTCCAGTCCTCTGAACTGCATTTTGTTCATTACATTGTCATACATCACCTCAGTGTTTACCAGCTCCCTCATACCCGATGGTTTACGAACCGGCAAAAGTCTGTAGGCCATTCCTTCCTGCACCAGGTAAGGGTCGGCATTCCAGCTCAGCGCATTTACAGAAGTGTAGTTAAAGTAAATGGGGCGTTCCCAGTTGTTCTGTACAATTAAATCGAGAAGCATCATTTGCCCTTTGTCTACTGTTCTCGACAGTAATTCACCGTTATCGTTGCGTTTAAAGTCAAAGAACATTCGGTCTACCAGGTAGGGCTTAAGTTCGTCCGGTATTATACCCTTTTCCAATACAGCAGCCGTGTCTACCGGCATGGTTAAGGTTTCGGCCGGAATAAGCATTACTTCGCTACCAGAAGCAAAGGTGCGTTTGAATTGTGGCACATCTCTGCGCACCACATCCAAATATTCCCTCAGGTCAATGGCTTGTCCCTGAAACTGCGGTAATTCCTGTACATAGAGCACATCGTTGGTGCCCTGACGATAGTTGTCTATTGTGAGTGAGTAAGGAAAGGCCTCAGAGTCGTTCATTTTTGTGGCCGTTTGGTCAATATACCAGTCGGTGGCATAGTAGCTCAACACGACCACACGCACGTCTGTACGGAAGCCTTCAACCTCCTGCACATACCATAGTGGGAAGGTGTCATTGTCACCACCTGTAAAGAGTATGGCATTGGGGGCACAAGAGGCCAAAAAGTTTCTTGCCGAATCTACAGAGAAGTAACGGCCCGAACGATCGTGGTCGTCCCAGTTTTCTTTAGCTAAAATTACAGGAGCAATCATGCACAAAGCAATGGTTCCTGCTACAAGGCTTTTTCCTTTTTTCGCTACTGCGCTACCCAGTGCCAGCACCGATAGGCCAATCCACATGGCAAAAGCGTAGTAAGAACCGGCATAGATGTAGTCTCTTTCGCGAGGTTCTATAGGGGGAGAGTTCAGGTAAATAACCAGCGCCACCCCGGTGAGGATAAAGAGCATAAATGTAGCCGAAAACCCTTTAGGATCTCGGTTAAACTGGAAGAATAAGCCTATTAGCCCCAGCACCAAAGGAATCATGTAATACTGGTTACGTCCTTTGTTATTTGCTATAGTCTCCGGCACATTCTTATCGGTTTCAAAAGGCTTAAGCCAACTGGCATTCTGAATGTCACTTTCTCTACCGGCAAAGTTGAACATGAAGTACCGCAGGTACATGTGCCCAATTTGGTGTAGGAACATAAAGCGCAGGTTATCAGAGAAAGTGGGTTTTTCTCCAGGTCTTAGGCCAGTTACTTCCATGTACTTTCTCTCATGGCTCGGGGAGCTACTATACATTCTTGGTAGCAGGGTTGTATATTCCGGGTCATACTCATAGCCAATTTTATAGTCAGCTATTTTGTACTTGTCTTCGGCCTTATAATAAATAGGGTCTCCTTCAATGTAGTCGATTATTGGAGCATTAAAGTACTGTCCGTGCAAGAGTGGACGGCTACCATACTGCTCCCTTTTCAGGTAGGAAACAAAAGTCATTACATCTTCCGGATTGTTTTGGTCAATAGGTGGGTCGGCTCGTGAACGAATAAGAATGACGGCATAACAAGAATAACCAATGAGCACAAAGGCCATAGAAAGAATAAGTGTATTGAGCTTTACCATGTCTTTTTTGGCGGTAAAGCGTAACCCAAAAACAATAGCGGCTATTACCAAAATGGTAAGGAAAAGAGCTCCTGAGCCAAATGGAAGCCCAAACGTATTGACAAAGGTAATTTCGAATTTACCCGCAATTGTTGGTAGTCCGGGAATAATAAATGAGTTGATAAACAGTACAAGGAATAAGCTGAAGCCCAAGGCTACTAATACACCTTGCCAAGTTGGATTTTTATATTTTTTGAAGTAATAAATAAGGCCCATAGCGGGTAGAGTAACCAAGCCGAGAAGGTGAACCCCGGTAGAAAGACCCATCATATAGGCAATGAATAAAAGCCATTTATTGGCTCTGCTTTCATCTTCTACCAGTTCCCATTTTAGAATGGCCCAGAAAACCACAGCCGTGAAGAAAGAAGACATGGCATATACCTCACCCTCTACAGCGCTGAACCAAAAAGAATCTGTAAAAGTAAAGGCAAGAGCACCTACAGCACCCGCACCGGCCAATAGTATCTTTTGCAGATCGGTTTCTTCGCCAACTTTGGCCTGCAGCACTTTGCGGCCCAGCATTACAATAGACCAGTATAAGAAAAGAATAGTAAGGGCCGAGGCCAATACGCTCGACATATTTACCCAATAGGCCACTTTGGTAACATCTCCAAACGACAGGAAAGAGAATAAGCGGCCAATCAGCATAAAGAGTGGTGCCCCCGGAGGGTGCGATACTTCTAATTTAAAGGCAATGGCTATGAATTCACCACAATCCCAAAAGCTTGCAGTTTCTTCTACAGTGAGCACATATGTGATCAGAGAAACCAGAAATACAGCCCACCCGGTAAGGTTGTTTATCTTCTTAAAATCTGTCATTTAACACCAATTTGAGGCGTGAAAATAGTAAAAATATACTAGGGCAACGGTTAATTTTTATTAATAGCCATGGCCTCTTGTCTGTGGCTGAAAATTACTCCGCAACGCCCAAATAAAACCATAGCCAAAGCAAAAAGAGCGGTACATATGAGGTGGCCACAATGGCATTGGCTACTGATTTCTTTTTTCTGGCCGCAAAGTCGACCCCATAAGTGAGCACAACCCAATAAGCCAACTCAAACACATTGAGTTGTTGGTTTACATACCAGTATTTTTGGGGTACCTCACTGTATTCATAAAAATTCATGAGTGAAAGGGGGTAAAAACTGTCATATTCCCAGTAGGTGGGGTCAGTTTCAATAAACATAAACCAGAAAATTTTAATGATTGTAGGTACAAAAAAGACCAGCTCGGCAATCATGGCAATGTTCCAGCATTTGTAAAAGTTTACATTATAGCCCCACATAAAGCATCCAACCCATAGCACAAAGCCCACAATGGTAAACTTGATTGCATAAACCACAGGGATGGACAGCATGTTAAGGCTTGCGATTATTTTAAATATGAGGGCCTGAGGTCCCTCCAGAAACTTGAAAGCCGCAATTTCGTCTACAATAAAGTTTTGCTGAACATAAAAAAGCAGTAGGTATACAACACAGAGAAGTATAAAAAACAATGGCTTGTTAAAGCCAAACCAACTTCGGGCCTGAAGCTCAAGATTGCTGAATTCTCTGGGCATGGGGAAACTATTTTGAGTAAAACTACGATTTAAGGACGAAGCTTAGAATTAAATTGTATCAATGCATGGCTATTGGACTAAGCGGCAGTAATTTTGCTTCAACTGCACTTATGAAATTTCTGAACACCAAAATTTTAGGGCTCCTGCTGTTTTGTTTTGTAGCCTTACCCAGGGCAGAAGCCACTCAGGCAAAGGCCGATAGTACTCAATACCTTTTGTTGAACATGGCACTGCAGCTGCAAATTACAGATGCGGTAGATAACATGTACAATTTTAAATTCAGGGAAGCAGAAGTTGAGTTCAACTGGATGAAGTACAACTACCCTGATCACCCATTGCCATACTTTCTGTTTGGCATTAGCACCTGGTGGCAAATGATGCCCAATCTGGACAAAGAAAGCCCACTGGGAGATGAGTTTTTGGCTTATATGGATACGGCCATTGTTAAAGCTGAGGCCATGTTTAAGGCCGATGAAAACAACATAGAAGCTGCTTTCTTTTTAGCTGGTGCTCATGGCTTTGTAGGGCGCTACCATTCAGAGAAGAAAAATTGGTTCAGAGCAGCCGGGGCCGGAAAGAACGCCCTCAAGTACCTGGAGATAACCCAGGGCAATGAAAGTTTTAGCCCGGAAATTCTGTTCGGAGATGCCCTTTTTAACTACTACTCCATTTGGATTCGCGAAACTTATCCGATGCTCCGACCCATGCTGGTGTTCTTTCCCAAAGGCGATAAAGAATTGGGGCTTCGGCAGCTCAATGAGGTTTCCCGAAACGCTTTTTATACCCGAATAGAAGCTACTTATTTCCTGATGCGCATCAAGGCTTTTGAAACCAACGAAACGTTTGATGCGCTTCGACTGGCCGAAATGGTTCATAAAAAGTATCCTGACAACCCCTACTTTCACAGATTTTATGCCCGAATGTTATACACTTTGGGGCAGGACACCCAGGCTCAGCAAGAATCTGAAGAAATTCTAAACAGAATAGACAAGGGGCAGGTTGGTTATGAAGAAGTAAGCGGAAGATACGCCAGCTTTTTTCTGGGGCACATTCACCGAAAAAGGGGAAGGCACCAAGAGGCAGAGAAGTACCTGAGGCAAGCAATACGCTTTACAGAGCAGTTGGTCGATGAGGAAGAGTCGGGCTACTATCTCTACGCTCAACTGTATCTGGCACAGTATGCTACACAGGCCGGTCGTTTTGAGGAGGCCCTCGAAAGAATAGATATCATTCGGGACAACTCCAAACGTAGAGACGGTGTCAATGAACAAGCCAGGGAACTGAAAAAAGAAATAAGAAAACGGAAATAATTCGGCTTAAGCTTTCTTTAGATTCTTTGGTAAAATATTCTTTGATCTTTGTACATTTGTGCCGAATTATATTTTGTAGTTAATCTTAAGTATTGTGAACCTCAAACTTGATAAAATCGACCGGAAGATTCTTGATATTCTTCAGTCGAACGCGAAGATTACTAACGCGCAGCTCTCTAAAGAAATTGGTCTTTCTCCTGCACCTACATTGGAGCGGGTGAAAAAACTGGAAAACTCCGGAATTATTAAAAGTTACCATGCCAAGCTCGATACAGATAAGATTGGTATGGGAGTGAGCACTTTTGTATACGTTACCCTTAAAGGCCACAACAAGCAGAATATAGAGATATTTCTGGAGGCCATAAATAAGATTAACGAGGTAATAGAGTGCCACCACGTGACCGGGTCTGGCGATTTCGTTTTGAAAATTATTGCCAAAGATATTGCCTCCTATCAGCAGCTTATGCTAGAAAAAGTGAGCGATATCTCAGTGGTTGATAATTTGCAGTCGATGGTGATCCTCTCTACCTTTAAGGATAGTAAGGTGATGCCAATCCCTGAATAGACCTTATGCAAACAACTGAGAAACGCATTCTGGAGAAAGCTCAAATAGAGCAGATCATACGAAGAATGGCTTACGAGATTTACGAGCAAAACTACGATGCCTCGAAAATCTTCCTGGCCGGTATTGATAACAACGGAGTAAAAATTTCTGAAATGCTGGCCCGTGAGGTGAGAGCCATTTCAGAGATTCCTGTCGAGCTTATTAGAATCGATATAGACAAAGAGGCTCAAAGCCAGCCTACGGTGAGCTTCTCCAAAGAGCCCGATGTGCCCAATTTTACCCTTATTGTGGTAGATGATGTGCTTAACTCCGGCCGAACCATGATTTATGCTCTGGATCCTTTTTTGAAAATGAAAGTGAGAAAAATCCAGACAGCCGTTTTAGTGAACCGAAGCCACAAAAGGTTTCCTATTGCAGTAGACTACAAAGGGTTTGAACTTGGCACAACCATCGAAGAGCATATCCACGTGCAATTGACAGACGAGGACTATTCAGCTTACTTGTATTAAACCCATTTCTTAACTAAAAATGAATTATGGAAACCTCTTTACAGGAACTTTGGAATAGTATTAATGAAGCAGTCTTAATCTACGGCCTCAAGGTATTAGGAGCACTAATTACCCTGATTATTGGGTCGTGGGTTATTAAAAAACTGGTAAAAACCTTTGGCAAAACACTCACCAAAAAAGGGGTAGATCCCACACTTATTCCTACGCTAAAAGGCGTAGTAAAAGTAGCCTTGTGGGCGGCCCTTATTCTGGCTTTTGTAAAACAGGTAGGTATAGAAACTTCCGGTTTTATTGCAGTATTTGGAGCTGCAGGTTTGGCCATAGGTTTGGCACTTCAAGGGTCACTTTCGAATTTTGCAGGAGGAATTCTAATCCTTACCATTAAACCCTTCAAGGCGGGAGATTTTGTAGAAGTAAATGGTCAGTCGGGCACAGTAAACTCAGTAACCATTTTTAATACCGTGTTAAAAACCCCCGATAACAAAACCATTTTCTTGCCCAACGGAGCGGTGGCCGGAGCCAACATTACCAATTTTACTTTGGAGCCCAAAAGAAGATGGGATAAGGTTTTTGGTATTGGTTATGACGATGATTTCGATAAGGCCAAGCAAATCATTTTAGACTTCTTGCAAGCCGATGAACGAGTGCATAAAGACCCCGCTCCTTTTGTGAGAGTGGGCAATCTTGGCGACAGCAGTGTAGATATTACGGTTCGGGCCTGGGTAGATAGCTCAGAATACTGGAACCTTAACTGGGATATGATCGAAAAAGTGAAGAAAGAATTCGACAAACAAGGAATCTCTATTCCATATCCTCAGCGAGATGTACACATCTACAACGAAAAGTAGATAGTCCATTCAAAACGTATCACCAAGGGGTAAATGCTTATATTTACCCCTTTAATTTTACCTGACATGTCCATCCATAAATCAGAAATAAAGAAGGTAACCACACATCAGTTGCAGGCCATGAAAGAGCGCGGAGAGAAAATATCCATGCTCACGGCTTACGATTTTTCAATGGCTAAACTTATAGATGCTGCCGGGGTGGATATAATACTGGTGGGCGACTCTGCCTCAAATGTAATGGCCGGCCACGAAACCACACTCCCCATTACTCTGGATCAAATGATTTACCATGCCAGTTCAGTAATAAGAGCGGTTAGCCGAGCATTTGTGGTAGTAGATATTCCGTTTGGTTCATACCAGGGAAACTCCTCCGAAGCGCTGAGGTCTGCTATTCGTATAATGAAAGAGTCCGGAGCCCACTCTGTAAAAATGGAGGGCGGTGCCGAAATAAAAGAGTCCATAGTACGCGTACTTAGTGCCGGGGTTCCCGTAATGGGTCATCTGGGACTCACTCCACAGTCCATATACAAGTTTGGTACCTATGCGGTAAGGGCCAAGGAAGAAGAGGAAGCCGAAAAGCTCATTGCCGATGCCAAACTGCTGGAAGAGTGTGGCTGCTATGCCATAGTGCTGGAAAAAATACCGGCCGAGCTGGCCAGAAAAGTTTCGCAAGAAATTAACATACCAACCATTGGTATAGGAGCCGGGCCTGATTGCGATGGTCAGGTATTGGTAATGCACGATATGCTCGGCATTAATGCCGAGTTTAAGCCTCGATTTTTAAGGCAATATGCCGATTTGGGGACGGTAATTACCAATGCGGTAGGTCATTACATCAAAGATGTAAAGTCGGGCGACTTCCCCAATGAAAAGGAAAGCTATTAGTCTATCAAAAAAGTAGATTTTATTACATTGCGCATCCATATTTTTTAGTGAAGAAAATTCAAAAACTTAACCATGAGTGAACAAAAAATAACCATTAGCAATGGTGTGCTAAATGTTCCCGATCAACCCGTTGTTCCTTTTATTGAAGGCGATGGAACTGGTGTAGACATTTGGCCTGCCGCCAAAAACGTGATCGACAGTGCAGTGGCTAAAGCCTACAATGGCGCAAAGGCCATTCAGTGGAAAGAGGTTTTGGCAGGAGAAAAAGCCTTTAATGAAACAGGTGAATGGATGCCTGAGGCTACATTAGATGCATTTAGAGAATATTTGGTAGGAATTAAAGGGCCTTTGACTACTCCCGTTGGTGGAGGGATCAGGTCTTTAAACGTTGCTCTAAGACAAGAGCTCGATTTGTATGCCTGTGTTCGTCCGGTACGCTGGTTTGAAGGTACACCCTCACCGGTAAAAGAGCCCGGCTTATGCGACATGGTGATTTTCAGAGAGAATACAGAAGATATTTATGCCGGTATTGAGTTCGAAAAAGGCTCAGACGATGCCCATAAGTTTGCAGCCCTTCTGAAGGAAAATTTCCCGGCCCGATTCAAAAAAGTAAGATTCCCCAATACGGCCGGATACGGCATTAAACCGGTTTCTGAAGAAGGAACCCACAGACTGGTGAAAGCGGCTATTGATTATGCTTTTGCTCAAAAGAGAGATTCAGTGACTTTGGTGCACAAAGGCAACATTATGAAGTTTACTGAAGGAGCTTTTAAGTCTTGGGGTTATGCCCTCGCTAAAGATCAGTATGGTGCGCAAGACTATGAAGGTGGCCCATGGCAAATTATTGAGAAGGATGGTCATCAGGTGATTATTAAAGATGTGATTGCCGATGCCTTCTTGCAGCAAATATTGTTGAGACCTGCCGAATACTCGGTGATTGCCACACTCAACCTCAACGGAGACTATATTTCTGATGCTCTTGCCGCCATGGTAGGAGGCATTGGTATTGCTCCGGGAGCCAACATTAACTATGCTACGGGCAACGCCATTTTTGAGGCAACTCATGGTACAGCTCCAAAATATGCCGGTCAGGATAAGGTAAATCCGGGTTCTGTAATTCTTTCAGGAGCCATGATGCTTGAGTATTTTGGATGGCAGGAAGCTGCAGACCTAATATACTCCGGTTTGGAAAAAGCCATAGCGTCTAAACGCGTCACTTACGATTTCGAACGATTAATGGAGGGAGCCACCCTTCTCAAATGCTCCGAATTTGGAGAAGAAATTGTAAAGAACATGTAAACAAAAGCCCCTTAAAGGGGCTTTTTTAGTAAAGTGCTTTTTCCGATGGCAAAACGCGTTGTTCCCTTCTTTCCGCTTCAGTTGGTGGCCTTTCCTGGCGAACAGGTCAACCTTCATATTTTCGAACCACGCTACAAACAGTTAATCCAGGAGTGTCTGGACAACGGCAGCACCTTTGTCATTCCGGTTTTTCAGAATAGGGTATTAGACTTTGGTAGCGAAATGGAGATAGTGAGTTTGGTGAAGCGCTACACCACAGGCGAAATGGATATTATTACCCGTTGTATTAGCGCAGTGCAGGTTTTATCCTTTAATGACAAACTGGGCGACAAGCTTTATGCCGGAGGAGAGGTAGAAAGCTTAGAAAACATTAACGACCCGAGCACTGAGCAGTGGAACGAGCTAAAAACATTGGCCAAAGAATTAGTGCAGGTATTGAAAATGGAAGATAAACTAGATGTAGATTTGGTCACCGATTCGTTTGAATTGGCTCATAAATTAGGTTTATCTTTAGAGCAGGAGTATGATATGCTGCAAATGGTGAGAGAGTCACAAAGACAGACTTATATGATTAACCATTTAACCCGTGCGCTTCCGTTGGTCAAAGAAATGGAGCGGGCTAAGGAACGAATTCGAATGAATGGGCATTTTCAGCATCATGACCCACTGAATTTTTAAACATGATAGAAAGCAATCTTTCTGAATTTGGTGTTTTGCTCATCTTCATATTAGGAGCACTTCTCTTTGCTGTAGTTGGACTTCTGGCCTCTCGGCTCATTCGGCCCAACCGTCCGAATTTTGAGAAACTCACCACCTATGAGTCAGGCGAAGATACCGTAGGTTCTGCCTGGGGGCAATTCAACCTGAGATTCTATATTGTTGCGCTCATCTTTATTCTGTTTGAGGTAGAAATTATTTACCTGTTTCCCTGGGCGCTGGTTTTTGGCGATGAAGCCCTTGTGCGTGGAACCGACTGGCAATGGGCCTGGTTTGCCATGACAGAGATGTTCATTTTTATTGGAGTTTTGGCACTGGGTTTGGCCTATGCCTGGCGAAAGGGCTATCTCGATTGGGTGCGCCCACCACAGAAGGCAGCCTCCTTTAAGTCAAAAATTCCGGCAGAAGCCTATAAGAAGTATTTGTAATATGGGATTACTCGACCAAAAGATTACGCACGGAGGGGTAATTATCTCCAAGTTAGATGACCTTATCAATTGGGCCAGGTTATCTTCTATGTGGCCAATGGGGTTTGGTACCGCCTGTTGTGCCATAGAGTTTATGAGCGCGCAGAGCACTCCATACGATCTGGACCGTTTTGGTGTAATACCCAGAGCAAGCCCCAGGCAGTCCGATGTAATGATAGTGGCCGGCACAGTTACATTCAAAATGGCCGATAGAGTACGCAGGCTCTACGAGCAAATGGCTGAGCCTCGTTATGTCATTTCCATGGGATCCTGCTCTAATTGTGGAGGCCCTTATTGGGAGCATGGCTATCACGTGGTAAAAGGGGTCGACCGCATTATCCCTGTTGACGTTTATGTGCCCGGATGTCCGCCTAGGCCCGAAGCATTGATTGGAGGACTTATTAAACTTCAGGACAAAATAAGAAGTGAGACTATTGTTGCCCCGAAAGCCGTAGAAAAAATACTTGGTACGCATGAAGGCTGAAGAAATAAAAATACTCCTTGAAAAAAGCTTTCCGGGAAAGGCATTCGAGCTGATTGAAAACGCTACACCTCAAGGTTTAGCGGTGTCTGCCGAAGATCTGGTAGAGGTGATGGATTTTTTGCATACCCATAACCAGCTTTACTTTGATATGCTTTCCTGTATTACGGGCCTCGATAATGGCCCCGAAACCGGAACTATGGAGGTGATTTACAATCTCTACTCAATCCCTAACAATATTCATCTTATGGTGAAGGTGGTATTGAATAGATACAAACCGACTATTGATTCGCTGGTAGACTTGTGGAAAACGGCCGACTGGCAAGAGCGGGAAGTTTTCGACATGTTTGGAATTCATTTCAACAATCACCCGGATTTGAGGCGAATTCTAATGCCTGCCGATTGGGAAGGTTACCCACTGCGCAAAGATTATAAGGAACAAACTTATTACCGGGGTATGAAAGTAGAATACTAGTGGCTAATCAAGTACAATACATATTCGACAATAAGAATCTCAGGCAATCAGAGCCTCAGAAGTTCAGGCCGGAAGACCTGAAGCGAGACGAAATGATTGTGAACATTGGTCCGCAACACCCCTCTACTCATGGTGTGCTTCGCCTTGAAGTAATTACCTCCGGAGAAGAGATTGTAGAGGTTGTTCCGCATATTGGTTATTTGCATCGCTGTTTTGAAAAGCATGCGGAAAATCTGCCCTACAACCAAACCATACCATTTGTAGACCGCATGGACTATCTGGCTGCGATGAATTCAGAGCATGCCTTTGCCATGGGAGTTGAGCGAATGTTGGGGATTGAAAAGGATATTCCGGCCAGAGTAGAATATGTTCGGGTGGTAGTTGCCGAACTTAACAGACTGGCTTCGCACTTTGTTGCTTTAGGCAGCTATGGCATGGATCTGGGAGCTGTAACCGCTTTCTTCTGGATGATGCGCGACAGGGAGCATATTCTCAGGTTGCTGGAATGGGCCTCGGGTGCTCGTATGCTGTACAACTACATTTGGATTGGAGGGCTTTTTTATGATTTGCCGGTAGGTTTTGAAGAGCGTTGCCTCGAGTTTGTAAACTACCTCAAGCCCAAACTAAAAGAGCTGGAGCAAGTGGTGATTGACAATACCATCTTTGTAAATCGTACGGCCAATGTTGGAGTACTACCCTTAGATTTGGCCATCAACTATGGCATTACAGGACCGATGTTGAGGGGTTCCGGTCTTCGGTTCGACTTACGTAAAGTAGATGCTTACTCTGTGTATCCCGAAATTGATTTTGATGTTCCTGTGGGTAAAGGCCAAATGGGGCAGTTGGGAGACTGCTGGGACAGAACCTGGGTGAGGGTGCAAGAGTGCTATGAGTCTATTGGTATTATAGAACAGGCTCTGGAAAAACTTACCAAGGAGCACAAGAGAGATCGGGATTTTGACCCACGAGCTATGGTGCCGAAAAAGATTCGCCCCAAGGCACAAGATATGTACGTTCGGGCAGAGAACCCGAAAGGGGAGACGGGCTTTTATTTCCGGGCCGATGGGAGGTCTGATATCCCTTTGCGCTGCAAAGCACGAGGGGCCAGTTTTGTGAACCTTTCCATCATTAATGAGTTGGCCAAAGGAGGGCAAATTGCCGACCTCATTGCCGTAATTGGTTCAATAGATATTGTGCTGGGAGAGGTAGATCGATAGCTTGAGTTAAAGCAACTTTTTAAGGTTGTTTTCTCTAATGTAGGCCCGTTGTCCTCTCCATTTAATTTCGTACCAGATGTCTTTCTTGCCAATGATTTCTACCCTGTGCCCCTGATCGATGATTTCCACTAACTCGGCTGCAGCTGAAGGGCCGGTCATGAGATAGGCTTTATTTTGCATTACCAGCCCTCTGGTTTTGGCTTGGTTAAGGTTCACCACATAAAAAATAAGGGCCAGAACAATTAGCAAACTGGCTGCCAGGCTGGGCGATTTCGCTCCGTGCTTTTGGATTTTTCTATAGATCATGGCAACGATCAACACCGCCAGGGCAAAGAGTACACCCAGCACCTCTAGTTTATAATCCTCGACTGCTTTTTTGGCTTTTTCAAACTGGCTCATGTTGTAGCCTTCCAGTCCGTTAACACTGGCCAGTTGTTTCATCTTGTCCAGCACTTCTTCGTCTCCGGTAATCCGCAAATAGTCGTGCAGGTAAAGCAGGGCTTTGGCAATGTTGCCCATGGCTTCATTGCTATAGGCCATTTTGAGCAACATGGCAGGCGATGCTTCATTTTGCTCTTGATAGATTTTCTCGTAAATACTTAGCGATTGTGTGTACTTTCTTACGCTGAATAATGAATCTGCCTTCTCTAGCTCTTTTTTAAAGTCTTGACTATTAGATAGTTGTGGAGCTAAAAATAAAGCTAGAAATATTAAATTCAGAAAATTGAATCCTCTCTTTTGCATTTTGTTTTTAAGGTCTTACCTTTGCAACCGCAATTAAGGAAAACGACCTTAATTGCCCAATGAAAAACTTCTTGATCTGGTAGCTCAGTTGGTAGAGCATCTCCCTTTTAAGGAGAGGGTCCTGGGTTCGAGCCCCAGCCAGATCACCCTCAAAAGCCTCAGATTTTCTGAGGCTTTTTTTATGTTCAAAAGCGTTGATTTTATTGCCTTGGTTTTCATTTTCACCCACCTTTTGAAACGGGGTCTCATGGTTCACGAAGTTAGAAAGCATTTTAGCTTTAGTTTTACCGTTTACAATATTTAACGCTTTCTTTGAGTACCTACTTTTCAAGTTTAGCAAGAATGAATCGACCCATCGGAATATTTGATAGCGGACTAGGAGGCCTTACCGTGGCCAATGCCGTGTATAGGCACCTCCCCAACGAACGCATGGTTTATTTCGGAGACTCCGCTCATTTGCCCTATGGCGATAAGTCGGCCGCTACCATTCAGGCCTATTCCGTAAAAATTTGCGATGTGCTTTTGCAAAAACACTGCAAGCTCATACTTATAGCCTGCAATTCAGCTTCGGCAGCAGCTTATGAGCTGGTGAAGGCGTATGTGGGTTCCAAAGCCAAGGTGCTCAATGTGATTGATCCGGTGGTAGCCTATGTGGCCCACAAATATGCCGGTCGAAAAGTAGGGCTCATTGGCACTAAGCAAACAGTGGGGTCAGGTGTATATGAGTATCAACTAAAGGTTAAAGATCCTTCCATACAGTTTTGCGCTTTGCCAACTCCTCTGCTCGTGCCTATGATTGAAGAAGGGTTTCATAACAATAACATTTCTGAGGCCATCATTGAGCAGTATTTGGCCGACCCGCTTCTGGAAAATATTGATACGCTGATTTTAGGGTGTACACACTACCCACTTATTAAAAGTCAGATCGATAAGTTTTATGAAGGGCGTATAGAGGTAATTGATTCTTCTATGATTGTGGCTAAAGCCCTGGCTCACTACCTGGCCGAGCATGGGCTGGCTTCTGCTCAGCGGCAGGGAGAGCATGAGTTTCTGGTGTCAGACATTACCCCCTCTTTTGAAAAAGCGGCCGAACTGTTCTTTGGCAGAAAGGTGCCTCTGGAAAAACATATCCTTTGGGAGTAAGTTGTAACCCTTGAATAGGCTTGGGTAAGGAGGACTTTTATAAGCTCAAAAAAGCGATTATAAAGTGTTCTTTACAGATTCCATGAACTAATTTTACAAGCAGGTGTTAGTAGTCTATTAAAATGGTAGGCTATTGATTATCCGATCTAAGAATTAAGTGTTTAATTTGCATTAACCAAGGACTTCGTTCAGCGTGTACGCATTTCTATTCTTCCTTAATTTTTTACTGGTTTATACCGTATTTGCCGTCTATGCTGAACGCAAGATATCTGCTTTTATTCAAGATCGGTATGGGCCAATGGAAACAGGCTACTATGGCCTGCTTCAAACAGTGGCCGACTTACTAAAGCTTATTCAAAAAGAAGATATTGTTCCTCTAAAGGCCGACAGAAAACTGTTTAAGCCGGCTCCAGTCATTATTTTCACTGCAGTATTTGCCGGATTCGCGGTTTTGCCACTTACCTCCGGTTTTTCAGGCTCTTCGGCCCAAATTGGTATTTTCTATTTGTTGGCTATTGTGTCGCTTGATGTTGTGGGGATACTCATGGCCGGCTGGGGGAGCAATAGTAAGTATGCGCTTTGGGGGGCAATGCGTTCTGTGGCACAAATAATTTCATACGAAATACCCCTTGGACTCATGGTGGTTTGTGTGGTGCTTATTGCCCAAACACTCAACTTACAGGAAATTACTTACCAGCAGGGCATTTGGTGGGGGCATCAAAAGGCCGAGGCGGCCAACTACCTGTTTGGCATAAAAGCTTTGGGTATAGAAACTACTCATATTGGAGGAGTTTTAACCTGGAACATTATGCGTTCTCCACTTCTTCTCATTGGCTTTGTAATATTCTTTATTGCCTCTTTGGCAGAAAGTAACAGGGCTCCTTTCGATATTCCTGAGGCCGAATCGGAACTGGTGGCGGGCTTTCATGTAGAGTATTCGGGCTTTCGTTGGTCTATGATTATGCTGGCCGAATATGGAATGATGCTTCTGGTGGCATTTTTGGCGAGCATTCTGTTTTTGGGGGGCTGGAATAGTCCTTTCCCCAATATAGGGGGCGTACGACTTGCCGAGTGGACGAGCGGGATTCCGGGCACCTGGCCGGGGCATCTTTGGGGAGCTTTTTGGATGATTTCCAAAGCTTTGTTTTTAGTGGCGGTTCAAATGTGGATACGCTGGACTTACCCACGATTACGTTTGGATCAGCTCATGAGCCTGAGTTGGAAGTATTTAACTCCCGCATCTATACTTTTGGTATTGTTATGTGCAGTTTGGAGGCTGCTCATGCTATGAAAGGTTATTGGAGAAACATAAAAACGGCTACTAAAACCCTCAAAGAAGGGCTTAAGGTTACTGCCCGGCATATGAAAGATGCCCGTAACCAGCGTACAGCCATAGTTCCTCTGGCCGAGAACTATTTTGAGAAGCAAAATGCCATTTTCACCACGCAGTATCCTAAAGAGAAGCTCCCTGTGCCGGATCATGGGAGATACAAATTGCACAACGAGATCGATGACTGCATAGTCTGTGATAAGTGTGCCAAAGTATGCCCGGTTAATTGCATTGAAATTGAACCTCTCAGATCGGTTGAGGAAATCGGCAAAACATCGGACGGAACCCCAAAACGTATTTATGCGGCTAAGTTTAATATAGACATGGCCAAATGCTGTTTCTGTGGGTTGTGTACTACCGTGTGCCCTACCGAATGCCTTACCATGACCGATGAGTATGATTTTAGCGCTTTCGATTTTGCTGAGCATAACGTGCCATTTGCCACCATGACTCCCATGGAGATACTGCAGAAAAAGAAGGAGCTTGAAGAGTTTAATAAACAAAAGGAGGCGGCTAAAGCCTTGAGTAAAGAGGCTGTGCCCAAAGTGGAAACTCCGGCCAAGCCGAAAATAGGAGGTGCAAAGCCTGCCTTTAAGCCAAGAGTGCAGGGGGCTAAGCCCAAAGTGGCAGTAAAACCGCAAATACCTCAAAAGAAAACGGAAGAACCCAAAGAGACTGGCAGTTCTGAAGAGTCAAAAGCTAAGCCAAAACCTGTATTTAGACCAAAGGTGCAGCCCAGGCGTCCTTCAGGAGAAGAGGACGAACAGCAGGCCAACGATGAGGCTCCTAAAAAAGCGGCAAGGCCGGTATTGAAGCCAAGAGTTCAACCCAAAAGAGACAAAAACGAGGAGGAGTAATATGGAGTTGGAAACTATACTTTTTTACTTCTTTGCTGCGCTCACAGGTTGCTCGGTTCTTTTTGTGGCCATTACCAAAAATATATTATATGCGGCATTCGCCCTTATACTCACTTTTATAGGAGTAGCTGGTTTGTTTGTCTTTTTGGGAGCAGAATTTATAGCCATTACGCAAATATTGGTTTATGTAGGAGGTATTCTCATTCTATTGGTGTTTGGTGTAATGTTTACCCAAAGGCTCAAAGGCCAGCGGGTACAAACGGGCAGGTATCAGCTATTGCTTGGTTTTTTAACGGCCTCAGGTCTGTTGGGCCTGCTGATACAAACTATTCATAAGGGTTCCTTTAGCCAGCTACCGTGGGTAGACCAGGAACACACCCAACAGGTAGAACTGTCTTCTTTTGGGCTGAGCCTGATGACAGACTATGTATTGGCTTTTGAGGTGATTGGAATATTGCTTTTGTTAGCTCTGATAGGGGCGGTTCGTGTGGCAGGAAATGCCAGAAAGGAGGGAACCGATGCTGCTTAACACAATGCTGGTATTGGGAGCGCTTATGTTCTGCTCAGGATTGTTTGTGGTACTCACCAAGAAAAACACCATAATGGTGCTCATTGGTATTGAGTTAATGCTTAATGCAGCCAACCTGAATCTGGTTACATTTAGCCGCTTCGACCCGCAGGCTCTTCAAGGGCAGGTATTTAGTCTGTTTGTGATTACTGTGGCCGCTGCAGAGGCTGCCGTGGCTTTGGCCATTGTGGTTAAGGTATATAAGTACTTCAAGACCTCCGATCTGGATCGAGTAAAATCAATGAAGGGATGATTGAGTTAGACCACCTCATAGCACCAGAACAGTCGGAATACACCCTATGGGTTGTGGCTCTGCTGACTTTGCCTTTGCTTTCAGGTCTGATTTCTGCCTTCTTAAAACAACAGGCACCCTATGGTTCGAGCTTTCTAATTGGGCTAAACCTTGTAGTAGCAGGTTTTCTTGCTCTGTCACTATGGGATGAGCCGGTCAGTATTCGGGGTTCATGGTTTAGTTTAGCAGGCAATGATTTTACCTATTCCTTCTTTTTAGACCGGTTGGCTTTGGCTATGTCTGTCATAGTCAATTTTGTGGCCTTGCTGGTGCACCTGTTTTCTATAGAATACATGAGGGAAGACCCCTCTAAACCGCGGTATTTTGCCTATTTGGGGTTGTTCACGTTTTCCATGATGGGCATAGTGCTTTTTCACAACCTGCTCTTTATGTTCATTTTTTGGGAGCTGGTGGGGCTTTCATCCTTTTTGCTCATTGGGTTTTGGTTCGAAAAAAAGTCGGCATCCCTAGCGGCCAATAAGGCCTTTATCCTAAACCGAATTGGCGATCTGGGCTTTATTACGGGGCTTATGATTTTGTACACCCAATTTCAGACCCTGGATTTGGACGCAGTAAAGAGTTTAATGGCCATTTCTGAAATTGAAGACGGCAATTGGGTGGTAGCGTTCAAAAAAGCGGGTCAGGAAGTAATGGCCAGCCTTGATGGGCGCTGGTTGAGTGCGGCAGGCATAGCCCTCTTTTGTGGAGCAGTGGGTAAATCGGCTCAATTTCCCCTACAAGTGTGGTTGCCGGATGCCATGGAGGGACCAACCCCTGTTTCGGCATTGATTCATGCGGCCACCATGGTAGCAGCCGGAGTATTTATGCTGGCCAGAATTTTTGTGTTGCTGGATGCCCAAGCTCTGGAAGTCGTGGCTATTGTGGGGGCGGTAACTACTTTTATGGCGGCTATAGCCGCTCTTTCTCAGTTCGATATAAAGAAGGTGTTGGCCTATAGTACTATTTCTCAATTGGGATACATGGTGTTAGCCATGGGGGTTGGAGCCTTTAGTGCCGGTATATTCCACCTAATCACTCACGCTTTTTTTAAGGCCGGCCTATTTCTCAGTGCCGGTATTATTATTCATCAGTTGCACCATCTAGAAAAGGGTGGACAAAAGTTTGACCCCCAGGATATGCGTGTGATGGGAGGCTTACGTAGAAAAATGCCCGTCACATTTTTTGCCTTCCTGCTTTGCTCCTTGGCGTTGGTAGGGCTTCCCGGCTTTTCGGGTTTTTTGTCTAAAGACGCCATATTGCTCGACCTGGCAGTGTGGGCCGATGAGAAAGGCGGAGGCTTTTACATTCCGGAAGTACTGGCCTTTATGACAGTGGTTTTTACCGCTTTCTATACCTTTAGAATGATACTTCTGGTGTTTTTCGGAGAGTTCAGGCTGGCAGGCATACTGGGTAGAAATCAGTTGGAAAATGAACTGCATGAAGGCAACGGGTGGCTTACTGTGCCGGCTGTTATTTTTGCCCTGCTATCGCTTTCCATTCCATTTGGGTTTACCTTAAACCCTGAGAATTCCTGGCTTATGCAGGCTTTGCCTACTCCAATGTATGTGGTTCCGGTCGCGTATGCTGCACAAAGCCTGCTGGATATTCCTCATGAAACCTTTGAGGTTTTACATGGTTTGGTCAATGCGGTTTCCATTGGTCTTGCTTTGGCCGGTTTAGTGCTGGCTTATTGGGTGTATAGGCCGGGAGGAAAGCTACAAAAGTCATTTATTGAGAAAAGAGAGCCTGTGGGTGTATTTGGGCAAGTGTCGTTCTATCATTGGTATCTCAACGCCCTCTACGAGAAGATTATTCTAAAAGGTATTTTGGCCAAAGCCAGAGGGGTGGCCTGGTTCGATAGGTGGATTGTAGACGAAGCGGTTAATCTGTTGGCCAGGTTACAAGTGGTAATAGCCTACCTTACCCGCTGGTTCGATCGTGTGTTTGTCGATGGTCTGGTTAATCTTACAGCTCATTCTATTGGAAAAGTTGGGCAATTAACCCGAAGTATCCAATCGGGTAACATTCAGGCGCAAATACTCGTGACCTTTATATTTTTGTTAACCTTAATTTTGCTGCTAGTACTTTAGCCCATGGAGCACATACTATCATATATCGTATTTATTCCTCTGGTTGGCGCTCTGGTAGTGCTTCTTACACCAAAGGCCTATCAGCATTTGTATAAAGTGCTGGCTATTGGTTCCACAGGCTTATCACTCTTACTTACCTTATATGCCGTGCATATGTTCGATGGGGGGCTTGTGCCTCAAATATCGGGAGAAGCCAATCTGCAATTGGTCGAGAAGGTGGAGTGGTTTAGGCTTAGTCTGGGGTCGCTCGGTACTTTTTCAGTAGACTATTTGCTGGCGGCAGACGGCCTGAATATTTCCATGCTTTTGCTGGCCTCTATTGTATTGTTTATTGGAGCTATAGCCTGCTGGAAGATAAAGGAAAAACAAAAGGCATATTTTGGGCTTTATTTGCTTCTAAGTACTTCTGTGTTGGGGTGCTTTGTGGCTTTAGACTTCTTTTTGTTCTATCTCTTTTTTGAGTTTATGCTCTTGCCCATGTATTTTTTGGTGGGGCTGTGGGGTGGTCCCAGAAGAGAATATGCGGCCATTAAGTTTTTCATTTATACCCTTGTAGGATCTATCCTAATACTCATTGTAATGATTGGGCTGTACAACTCAGTGTATGACCCTGTGAAAACGGCCGAGCTGGCGAGCCTTAACGGCACAGAGCTAAGCATTGAAGAGGTTCAGGCTCTGGTGGCTGAGGGACGAATTGAAGAGGGACAATTGGTCAAATCTTTCAATATGCTTTATATGGCCAACCCGGCCAATTACATTCCGGGTTCATTGCTGGAGCGCAGTGGGTTAAGTACTTTGTTTGGTGAGCCTATCCGCTGGATGGCCTTTCTTGCAATCTTTATTGGGTTCGCCATTAAGCTGCCTTCTTTCCCGTTTCATACCTGGTTGCCCGATGCTCACGTGGAAGCTCCCACGCCCATTTCGGTGGTGCTGGCCGGAGTACTCCTAAAGGTGGGTGGATATGGCCTGATCAGAACGGCCTTTGCCATGTTTCCTGATGCAGCCTATCATTACGCCTGGCTCATTGGTTTTCTGGGTATGTTCTCCATTATTTATGGAGCTATGAATGCTTTGGCCCAAAAAGATTTAAAGAAGCTTATAGCTTATAGTTCCGTTTCTCATATGGGTTTTGTGCTTTTAGGTTTAGCGGCAATGACCAGCGAGGGAATTAGCGGAGCCATTTATCAGATGTTTTCGCATGGACTCATTTCTTCTATGCTCTTTCTAATTGCCGGGGTACTCTACGATAGAACACATAACCGTACCATTGAACATTACGGAGGTTTGGCTCATCAAATGCCTTATTACACCGTGTTTGTAGGAATTGCCTTTTTCGCTTCGCTGGGTTTGCCGGGCTTTAGTGGGTTTATAGCGGAGTTGTTTGTGTTTATAGGGGCGTTTAAGTCTTCTGCAGTAATCGGTGCAATCCCTGCATGGATGGCCATAGTTTCTACTTTGGGACTGGTTTTGGCTGCCGGATACTACCTATGGACCTTCCAGAAGATGTTTCTTGGTAAGTTTTGGGTAAAGGAAAAGAATTGGCTGCCTGCGCTTAAAGACCTGACCATTCGCGAATACATGGTATTAGTTCCGCTGGTGGTTCTCATCATTGCCTTTGGTATATACCCCGGCTTGTTGCTAAACTTAATCAATACCGGAGTGGAATCTTTTGTCGGACACCTAACCGAGTGGTCTAAATGATTGTTCTGGTGGCCAGCATGCAAAACCCGGGAGGACTTGCTGAGCAACTTCAGCGCTTAAAAGAAGGGCTTCATTTTATGTTGCCCGAAATAGGCATTGTAATTACCATTATTTTGCTGGTGGTTTATGATCTCCTTTTTCAGAAGAATAAGTCTGTTGGACTAGCTGCCATACTGTTTTCTGCGCTTAGTTTTTTGCTAGTTTTTCAGGTATTGAGCTTCTTGCCCGAGGCAAATGCCCTGCCTTTATTCGAAGGTCTTGTGACTCATTCTGCCGGAGCTAATTTATTTAAGATCGGCTTCTTGCTCAGTCTTTTAGTAGCTCTTTTAATGGCTGTTACTTCCCGAAAAGATAGTCTGCATTATTTCGATTCCAGCGAAGTATTGGTGTGTTTGCTGGGAGTGCTTCTTGGGGCGTTTCTTCTGGTTATGAGCTCCAACCTGCTGATGATTTATGTGGCCGTAGAGTTGGTGTCTATCTGTAGTTATTTATTGACAGGCTTGGGCAAGGGTAAAAAGAAATCGGAAGCGGCCATTAAATACCTGCTCTATGGTGCTGCGGCTTCTGCGGTAATGCTGTACGGAATGAGTTGGCTTTATGGGCTAACCGGATCAATCGATCTTAACTCCGACTCCTTCAAAATAGGTCTTGATTATGCTGCGGTGGTACCACTCAATATTGCTGTATTTATGGTGCTGTGTGGTTTGCTCTTTAAGCTTGGCGCCTTTCCCCTGCATGTGTGGGCTCCCGATGTGTATAGGGCCACACCGCTTCCAACGGTTGCTGTGTTTTCCGTAGTGCCCAAATTGGCTGCTCTTTTGGTATTGCTTAGGCTGGTGGCGGCTACAAGTGCAACCCACTTCGACTGGCAAACCTGGCTGGGAATACTTTCTATAGGAGGAATGGTTGTGGGTAACTTTTCCGCACTTTGGCAAGACAACGCTAAACGAATGCTGGCCTACTCTTCTATTGCTCATGCTGCTTTTTTACTGGCCGGAGTGTCAATTATGAATCGTACCGGTCTGGAAGCTACCGTGTTTTATGCACTGGCCTATTTACTCATGAATTTGGCAGCGTTTTACCTTATTCAAATGGTAGAAAATAAAGTAGGGAGTACATCGTACGAGCAGCTTAAAGGGATGGGCAAGAAGATACCATACGTTTCTGTTTTGCTGCTTATTGTAATGGTTGCCCTCACCGGACTGCCGCCCACAGTAGGGTTCAATGCCAAGCTCTATTTGTTTAGTGCTGTTTATGATGAGTTTGGTCGCTCAGAGAGCACTATTTTGCTTTGGGTACTCCTTGTGGGGCTTCTCAATACCGTTGTTTCACTTTTCTATTACATTAAGATTCCCTACCTGCTCTTTTTTAAAGAAGGAGAGGGCAATGTAGCTCCTGGAGCCTACACCATTAGAGCATTAATACCCGGCACTTTACTGGTGTTGTCGGTGTTGTTACTATTCTTTAGGTCCGATTGGTTTGTTGACCTATTGAATAGTATTAATTTTGTGCTTTGAGAAGTTGACATGCTAGAGCCCATTAAACATGAGTGTGGTATAGCCCACATTCGTCTGAGAAAACCCCTTCAATACTATATTGATAAGTATGGTTCGGCAACCTACGCGGTAAACAAGCTTTACATTATGATGAAAAAGCAGTCGAACCGTGGCCAGGATGGTGTAGGGGTGGCCAATATTAAAATGGGTGTTGCACCCGGCCAACGATACATCAGCCGTTACAGAACCATTAACTCAGAACCGGTTGAAGAGATCTTTACCAAAATTGCCAAGAAGTTTGCCAAAGCCAAGAAGAAGGAGGGGTATAACCCCAAAAGTGCACAATGGCTTAAAAACAACATGGGTTTTACCGGAGAGGTGTGGCTTGGACACCTTAGGTATGGTACCCACGGAACTAACAGTATAGAGAGCTGTCATCCGTTTTTGCGGCAGAACAACTGGCGTAGCCGAAACCTGGTAATGGCCGGAAACTTCAACATGACCAATGTTGACGAACTCTTCGATATTTTACTTAGACTAGGGCAGCACCCCAAAGAAAAGACCGATACCGTAACGGTAATGGAAAAGATCGGTCACTTTATTGACGAAGAGAACCAGCGTATTTTCGATAAGTATAAGAAGAAAAAGGAGAACCACGAGATTACCGATATTATTGAAAATGAAATGGACCTGCAGCGTGTGCTCAAACGTTCATTCAAAGATTTTGACGGTGGTTATGCAATGGTGGGGCTGCTGGGGCATGGCGCTTCTTTTGTGGTGCGCGATCCAAACGGAATTCGCCCGGCCTATAAGTATATAGACGATGAGGTAATAGTGGTGGCCTCAGAGAAGCAGGCCATCAAGGCCGCTTTCAACGTGAAATACAATGAGATAACCGATGTACAGCCCGGGCATGCTCTTATTATTCACAAAAGTGGTGAGTGGGATGAAGTGCCTATTATGAAGCAGCAAGAGCTTAAGGCCTGTTCGTTCGAGAGGATTTACTTTTCCAGAGGAAACGACCCCGAAATTTATCAGGAAAGAAAACAACTGGGGCGCCTTTTGGTACCTCAGATATTGAAGGCAATCAACTTCGACCTCAGAAACACTGTGTTTTCATACATTCCTAACTCAGCAGAAGTCTCGTTTTTGGGAATGATGCAAGGGTTGGATGATTACCTCATGCAAAAGCAAAAGGAGGTAATTGTAGATAAGAAACCTACGCTAGACGATATTGAGCAAATGCTCAGTTTTAGGCCCAGGGTAGAAAAGCTTGTGATCAAAGATGCAAAACTAAGAACCTTTATTGCAGACGATGCAAGCCGTGACGACATGGTGGCCAATGTCTATGATACAACCTATGAGGTGATTAGAAAAGGCATTGATACGGTGGTGGTTATAGATGACTCCATTGTAAGGGGTACTACTCTTGAGAAGAGTATTCTTCGCATGCTCGACAAGCTGGAACCCAAGAAAATTGTGGTGGTTTCTTCGGCACCACAAATCCGTTATCCCGATTGTTACGGCATTGATATGAGCAAGATTAAGGAGTTTGTGGCTTTCCGAGCCATGCTTCAGCTCATAAAAGAACACTATAAAGAAGACCTGCTAGAAGATGCCTACCATCAGATTCTGGCCAATATGGAATCTAAAGAGCAGTTAAACTATGTGCAAACTTTGTACAATCAGTTTACAGATGAGCAGATTTCAGCCAAGATTACAGAGATCATTAGGCCGGAGGGCTTAAAGGCTGAGTTGGAGGTAGTGTATCAAACGGTAGATAACTTGCACAAGGCTTGCCCAAACAATTTGGGTGATTGGTATTTTACCGGAAACTATCCAACTCCTGGAGGTATGCGGGTGGTAAATAAGGCCTTCGTTAACTTTATGGAGGGTAAGGAGGTAAGAGCTTATTAGTACTGAGTATTGGGTACAAAGTACCTAGCACAGAGACTACTGAACCCTAATACTAGTGTTTTGACTGTTAGGGCCGTCATTCTGAAGGCGGCACGACTGAAGAATCTCCTACTTGGCATAAAAAAATTAGAGACTGTTTCAAAAGCTGGTTGTCACTCCCGGCTCCGATCGGGAATCCCTCAAATTGGCACTTAAGGCCGGTAGAGACTCCTAGTCGTCAGACCGCTCCGAGTGGTTTGGATGTCCATAAAAAGCAAAAGCCACTCAATGAGTGGCTTCATTATTCATTTTTTTTCGTGAAGCTGAACATACTTCAGCATATATAAGTGATAGGACTCTGAATCAAGCCTGCCTGTCGGCAGACAGGTTCAGGGTGATGCTAACTTCTTAAACCGAGAAGCTCTCTCCACAACCACAGGTTCTGGAAGCGTTCGGGTTAATGAATTGAAAACCTTTGCCGTTCAATCCGTCAGAGAAGTCTAACGTTGTCCCCAACAAGTAAAGCAAGCTTTTTCTGTCTACCAGAATTTTCACTCCTTTATCTTCGAAGACCTCGTCCTTTTCACGGATTTCGGCATCAAACTCCAGGTCATACATTAGGCCGGAACATCCTCCTCCTTGTACAGCTACCCGAATGTTATGATTGTCGGTTTTGCCCTCTTTCTTACGTAGCTCAATAATCTTCTCTCTCGCTATGTCGGTTACTTTTATCATCTTACGCTACTGGATTTAAAACTACACTAAAAACGGTTATGGTATTGATGTCTCTGCCATAATACAGTTTGTCTAGGGCATCGTACATATTGCTGGCTCTAAAGTAAGAAGTGTGTAGCTCATTGTCGCCTTTGGCGATCCACTGTACGGTGTACGACTGATACTTGTCTTTGTAAGACTGTACATAGTCATACATCTTTTTCAGTGCATCGAGCTTGTCGATTCCAACTTCAGAGTGAAACAGGAAGGACTGATTGTGCCTGGGGTTAATGGTAATAAGGTCTAGTTTTACCTTACCCTCAACCGTCTGAAATTCAAAACTCAGCTCACTGCCGGTTATGCTCAGGTGGCTTTCTATCTTTTTTTGAAGCTTTACGCTTTCTACGTGTATATCCGTTCCTGTAGTCATTTTTTTATTGTCTATTGTGCTGCTTCATCGCTATATTCAAGCGATTAACTTAACCAACCATGGGTCGATTAAGTTCACATGCAGCCGCAAAGATAACCAATGAAAATCAATTGATTAAAAACTACGAAATGAGAAAAATAGAACACATTGGCATTGCTGTAAAGAGCATAGAAGAATCGAATGTGTTGTTTGAGAAGCTCTTTGGTCGAGCCCATTATAAGATTGAGGAAGTAGCCTCTGAAGGGGTCAATACGAGCTTTTTCCAGGTTGGTCCAAATAAGATTGAACTACTGGAAGCTACGCGCCCAGACAGCCCCATAGCCCGTTTTATTGAAAAGAAGGGAGAGGGTATTCATCATATAGCTTTCGATGTGGAAGATATAAGGGCCGAAATGAAGCGATTGGAGGCTGAGGGGTTTACGCTTCTTAATGAGGAACCCAAGCGCGGAGCAGACAATAAACTGGTGTGTTTTCTACACCCAAAAACTACCAACGGAGTGTTGATTGAGCTGTGCCAGGATGCTGGGTAGTTCATAGGTCAAAGTTCATTGTTTATGATTCATAGTTCATGGGACATCTTTTTTAGATTGGGGGAGGTAAAACTTTTGTGCCTTGGCTGCCATAAGCTATAAAGACTTTTCAGGCAGCGTTGGCCCAAGGATTGGCCCATCCGTTCCATAAGAACTATCCAAATACTGGCCTTAGGATTGTGCCCTTAAAATGAGCAGATTTCCAACTTTGAACCTGAAACATAAAACTCCTAAACTGAAATTGTATCTTTGCCCCAGAATAGAAAACTATGGCAGAAAAGCGTACAGAACTATCGGATTTGGGAGAGTTTGGTCTTATCGACCGAATTGCTGAGGGGATTGAAAGACAACATTCAAGTTCGGTGCTTGGCATTGGAGACGATGCGGCTGTGATGGATCGTGGCGAAGAGTATAGTCTGCTTTCTACCGATATGCTGGTAGAAGGTATACACTTCGATCTTTCCTATGCACCCATTCAGCATTTAGGCTATAAGGCGGTGGCGGTTAATGTTTCAGACATAGCGGCCATGAATGGAACTCCCGAACAAATAACAGTGTCTCTGGCCTTGAGCAATCGCTTTTCACTAGAAGCCATAGAGGCTTTGTATGCTGGTATTAAAGCTGCAGCCAAAGATTTTAAAGTAGATATAGTAGGAGGAGACACCACCGCATCAACCAGTGGGCTTATTATCTCTATTTCTGTACTGGGGCGAGTGGCCAAAAATGAGGTGGTTTATCGCAAAGGCGCTGGGCAAAACGATATACTTTGCGCTACTGGCGATTTAGGGGCGGCCTATATCGGGCTTCAGGTGTTGGAAAGAGAAAAACAAACCTACCTGGCCAACCCGCAAATGCAGCCACAGTTGGATAAATACCAGTATATAGTACAGCGTCAATTGAAGCCGGTTGCCCGAATGGACATTGTGCACGAGCTGAAAGAAGCCGGGGTAGTGCCTACCAGTATGATCGATATTTCTGACGGGCTGGCGTCAGAGGTATTCCATCTTTCGAAACACTCTCAGGTAGCTTTTGCGCTGTATGAAGATCAGTTGCCAATCGATAAGCAGACCTATGATACTGCAGTAGAGTTTAACCTCGATCCCATTACAGCAGTGCTGAATGGGGGAGAAGATTACGAACTACTCTTTACCATAAAACAAGAAGATCATAAGAAGCTGGAAAAACATCCTGACATACATTTTATTGGCCATGCACAAGCCTTAGATAAAGGTAATTTGCTGGTAACTAAGAATGGTAACCGTGTACCCATTAAGGCCCAGGGGTGGAACCATCTAGCTGAGAAGTAGGAGGGTTAGTACAATTAAGCCAAAGAAAGTACTGACTATTGCTGCGTTGAACTTGGCCTCAGGGGTAAACCATCGAGAACTACCCAGTGCCCCGGCAATAAATACCAAAAGTGCGAACAGGTAAATAGCAGGAGGTGGGTTAATGGATTTAATATATGTTGACGACTGCGGGGTTTTAAAGCTGTGTACTCCATAAAAAAGGCTTTTCCGCAAATCAACCGTTTGCCCTAAAGCAGGGGCTAAAGAAGGGTCAGAGACCTTTATTGTAATACGTTTGGTAGGAGCATCGGGTGAGCCACCTGGGCTTTGGTACTCCACATTCACAAGTTCAAACAGATTGATGACCTGGGCAGAGCCTGCATCGGTAAAGATGAAAAAATCCAGGATGAAGCTGAAGGCAAACAACATCATAATCCTGTTAATGATGGCAGCTGTTCGGGCATTGGCCTTGTAGTCTGTTGGGCTGTAGCGATTTCGCCCGGAGTAGCCCAAGTCTTGTACCCAGCTGGTGGCCCGCTCTTCTTCCTGTCTCCTGAGCATTTCCTGTACCTCAGCCCAGGTAAAGGTTATTTCCGGCTCGTTCAAATCTCCATTGTCGTATCGCCTGCGAGTGTCCTCATTACTGAGAATGGAGTGTGCTTCAGTGAGCTCCTGAAAACGAGCCTGAGCATTGGCCGAATTATTAAGGTCGGGGTGGAAGTGCTTGGCCTTTTGCCGATAAGCTCTTTTGATATCTTCTTGTGTGGCCGACCGTCCTATTCCCAATATCTCATAGTAATCTTTACTCATATCATTTTGATTGGAATGCTATTAGGGAGAGCTATTTCTTTTTACTTTCAGGCCTTTAAGAAGCTATTCCGATTCAAATTATTAAATCTTGTTTATGAAGCCAATACATTATTTCAACGGTGAATTTTTACATAAAGAAGACATCCATATTTCGGTCGATAATGTGGGCTTCTTAAGAGGGTTTGGGGTTTTTGAATTTTTTAAGGCCAAAGGCTCTTCGCCCATATTTATAGAGGATCACCTGGAAAGGCTGTATCGATCGGCAGCAGGATTAGGCCTCGAGGTGCCTTTGAGTAAAGAACAGTTCCACGAGACCGTTAAGCAACTGTTGGTGAAAAATGGCATGGCCTATTCTTCGGTTAAAATAGTCTTGAGCGGTGGGCCTTCCACCGATGGGTTTACACCGGGACCTACGGAGGTACTCATTTTAAATATGCCTTTTGCCGATTTAGACGCCTCGGTTTATGCACAGGGAGTAAGCCTTATGCTTTGCCAATACGAGCGAGACTTTCCGCATATTAAGAGTTTGTACTATGCCAACGCTGTTGCGCTTCAACCAGAGTGGAAGAAGCAAGGGCATATTGATGTGTTGTATTACAAGGGAGAGTATGTTTCGGAAGTGTCACGCTGCAATGTGTTTATGGTAAAAGACGGGGTGATCAAAACCAATCAGGAAGGAGTGCTTAGCGGAATTACCAGAATGCATGCCATCGAAGCTCTTAAAAATAGGTGGCCCGTAGAAATAGCCCCCTTAAAACTAAAAGAATTGTTAAGTGCCGATGAGGTATTCATTACCAGCACCACAAAGAAAATTCTACCGGTTGTGAAACTTGGAGATCATCAGATTGGTACGGGTTCACCGGGTCTTGTGAGCAAAGCTGCGTTAGAGGCCTTCAATGCCTATATAGAAGATCACCTGGCCGGCAATCAGGCAGCCTGCATTTCATAGCCAATTACATCCAGCAACATGTCTACTATTTGCACAGGAATGCGTTTTTCCATCTCCTTGTATCTATAGTTAATCACATGGCCATCTTCAAGCTGAAAGGCTATACGCCCTGTCTGAATTTTATTTTCAAAGATTTGAATCTCCAGAATAGTCTGGTCTATGCCATTGCTGTAGGTGTTGTTGATTCGCCAGGTCACATTATTCCCTATCTCTACCAGCTTGTTAAGCAGGCTACGGACAGTTTCTTTTTTCTCGTGAAATAGCTGAATCATTGCAATAACGTTGATACAATATACTAAGACAACGCTATTTGCAAGGTTAAGTTTGGTAAAATTTACTGGTGTCTGCTCAATCAGTCATCTTCCGGGTAAGGCACAAAAAGAAAGTTGGTAAAGTCGGGCTCCACCACAAAAAGACAACAAAACTCATCGGGGTTTTTATATGCTTTTTTGAAAGCCTCCGCATCTTCTATAAGCTTGCGTTGCACAAACTCATCGATATAGGTGATGTAGTAATTCCAGTTAATGGCCAGGTCTTCTTTGCCAATAAGTTTTTGCCCAATGGCAATGTCTACTTTAGAAATCGGAAATATGGGATACTCCGAAAAGCCTCTTTTTTTCACCTGATAGGCAGCTTCTTTCAAGGTATCGGCCACCACCACAAAGTCTTTGGTAATGGTGCCCAGGTATTTGCCATTCAATTCCGGATCGTTCTGCATAGCGCAAAGTTAAGGCTAAGTGAGGAAGTAGAGAAACCTTAAGCCCAACAAGTATAAATGTGAGGGGACAAGGCGTATATTCCATGTCATGAGTAAGGCTGCCCAGATACGTTTAAACTCCGCTGCGTGCCACCGCTCGTCCTATTCTTCTTTCAGGTATTTTACCGGATTGAGCCGCATGGCCTTGAACAGTTGTGAGTAGATGGTGAGTATGGCAACCACTAAGACACTGGATACGGAGAAAACCATAATGCCCATTCCGAAACTAACATGTTCGGGGTAATTGTTTAACCAACCCTGCATAATCCAATAGGCCACGCTTATGCCCGTAACTACTCCCAGAATTAAAAGAAGAAGGTATTTCCCAAGATAAAGCCCGAATATTTGGCGAGCTCGGGCGCCTACTACTTTTCGGATACTTACCTCTTTGAGGCGCTGCCTGATCTGAGTGCCAACAAAGCCCATGAGCCCCATGCATGAAAGCACTATGGCAATAATGCTGCCCCCTCTAGATACTTTCTGAATGTTAGTTTCCAGCTCATACTGATTGGCAATGTCATCTTCCACAAGGGTGTAGTTGAGTGGATAAGGAGCAAACATTTCGTTGTGTATGGCCTCTATCTGCTCCATTAGTGCCTGGTTCATAGCGTCAACTTTCACGTGCGTATCGTAAGTAGTGAGGTAGCCGCCCATATACAGTATCAGTGGTTGAACGGGAGTGTGCAGCGATTCGAAATTAAAGTTCTTTACTACCCCGATAATCGTGGGCTTACTAAAATCGCCATAGCTGAAATTTATGGTAGTACCTACGGCATTTTCCATGCCACGCGCTTTTACAAAGGCCTCATTTACAATGCAGGCCTTGGTGAAGTCTGTGGCTATACCGGGGTCAAAATTTCTGCCTTGCAATAATTCCATGCCCATGGTTTCCAGGTAGTCTGTGTCAACCCTGGCATGGCGTACAATAACCTGCTCACCCTCATCGGTTCGATAGTCGGTGCCATTGAAGCCGGAGGCTATGGACACATTTTGTATACCTGAGAGGCCAAGTAAGCGATTCTTAAATGTGTTTTTCAGAGACTCCTCCTCAATAGGCCTGAAAATGCGTACCAGGTTTTCTCCGTTGTAGCCAATGTCATAGTTCAATAAAAAGTTAAGCTGCTTGTTTAGTGTGAGCATACTGGCCAATAAGAAAACAGCAATGCAAAACTGTAGGGTAACCAGCATTTTAGAAAGCAGATTTCTGCCGCCCAACCTGGCTTTGCCCTTGAGCCCGGCCACCGTTTTGAAGCGAGAAAGGAGTAAGGCTGGATATAAACCGGCTAGCACGGTGCTGAGCAACATTATGCCTACTCCGCCAAGAAGAAATTTTTGGGAGAAAATGACTGACAACTCGTAGCTTTTGTTGGCATATGTGGCAAAGGCCGGCATAATTATATAGATAATGCCCACCGAAAGAAACAAGGCCAGGAATGACGAAGTAAAGGCTTCGACTACAAACTGTTTGAATA
>CEPH01012890.1_pt1 | contig 88655 bp, 85 predicted proteins | sample 530571 | NCBI WGS metagenome assembly CEPH01 (sample SAMEA2620413, study PRJEB7988) | marine metagenome | biome: marine biome (ENVO:00000447); feature: surface water layer (ENVO:00002042); material: "saline water (ENVO:00002010), including plankton (ENVO:xxxxxxxx)" | depth 5 m | reverse complement strand
CCTCTCTTCCCTAGAAATATTTATTATAAAGCTTACTTGGCTCACGGGTGGTTTGAGAAGGATCGTGTTCAAAGCGGAGCTTTTCTGCACCATAAATCATTTCACCTGCAAAGTCGGTTGGCCAAAAACCGATTGAAACTTGGAGTTGGGTTAATTCATAACGCGCAATGGGGAGGCAAGAATATTACTACCGAATATTCTCAACCCACAGGATTTAAAAACTACACGAGAATTTTTTTTGGACGCAACGGAGGTGAAGACGCCCTGCAAACAGACAAGCAAAATGCCCTTGGAAATCATCTAGGCACCTACGAAATAAACGGAAGTTACCAATTTAAAACCTTTACCCTTCGTAATTATTGGCAGTTTATGTGGGAAGACACTTCAGGACTAACTCCTTGGAATTGGCGCGATGGCCTGGTGGGAATAGAAGTAGGTTTTTTGAATACTCCCTGGCTCAAGCATATATTGCTGGAAATAGTCCGCACCAACGACCAGGGTGCCGTAAAGTTTGATAATGACGGTAAGATGTTTCTTGAACCCGATGATTTTCTGAACAATGGAGTATACTCCTCTGGGTGGACATATGCCGGTCAAGTTATTGGTAGCCCCCTCTTTATTCGTCAGCAACTGAGTTCCGGAGGCTACGCTGGAATATTCAACATGGTGAATGCCTGGAATTTTGGAGTTTCTGGAGAAATAAAAAAAGTAGAATACCATGTGAAAGTAACTAACTTCTCGAATCAGGGAAGACGATTGGAACTCATTGACCCTCCTCTTAAACTTTGGTCAGTAGATCTTGAGCTACTACGAAAACTGAACGAAAAATCCGAGCTAGGTGTAAAAATCAATTTTCAGGAAGGCAATATAGGAGGTGGTAAGAACCTGGCTGTTGGACTGAGTTATTCGTACCTTCTACTTCACTAGTAAGCCTTTTCTTGGCCTTTCGCTATTCCAAAAAGTGTAAGGAAAATAATTTTAATATCTAAAATGAAAGACCAGTTCTGGAGATAAAACCTATCCAGTTTAACCCTTGAATTCATTTGAAAATAATCGGTTATTTCACCCCTGTATCCCATCGCTTGAGCTAAACCCGTTACACCGGGCTTTGATTCGTGCCGTTTGGCAAATTTGTACACTTTATCCTTGTACTCGTTATTCAAAGACAGAGGGTGAGGTCTCGGTCCAACTACAGACATTTGTCCTAAAAAAACATTGATAAACTGCGGAAATTCATCTAATGATGTCTTACGCAAAAAAGAACCGAACGAGGTAGTTCTTGGGTCATTCTTTGTTGCCCACATATGATCAGCTTCTTTATTGATCACCATTGTTCTGAACTTTAAGCATACAAACTTTTCCCCTTGTTTTCCTTCCCTCCATTGCTTGAAGAACACTGATCCATTACTCTGTAGTTTGATAATCAATGCAAACAAGGGAATCATCCATGAAAGTACCAATATGATAATGGTAGTGGAGAAAACAACATCGAATAAACGCTTCACAAAGCGGTTGAAAGCTCGATCTAACGGCAAGTTATTCACATCAATCACTGAGATTGACTCATACCTGCGAAGAACAAAAGTTTTAAGTATGTCGGTCTTTAATTCAGGTAACAGTTTTACTTTTTTGGCATATTGATCGGCAGTTTGAATCACCTGATCTTTAACTACCTTGGGCAACCGGTCACTTAGGTATACGAAATCGTACTTTTCTAGCCTGTCTTCCAATAACCCCTCCAGTGAACCCAAAAAAGGATACTTAGTTCGTCTGCTAGGCACATCATGCACTGAGTAAATTCCCTCACACCTTATTCCGTAATGTGGCTTTCTTTTTAGTAAATCATATAGTCTAAAACCAAGTTTATCGTACCCAACTATGGCTGCATGACGAATATTTCCTCCAAAAGCCCTGTATCTGTCTAACACCAAGTGAACAAAAACCCGATATATTGTGAGCCACACGAATAGAAAAAGCACCAGAGCCATGATAAACTGCCGGTTAATTTCTTCTTCAGCCACAAACAGCCACAAAAGGGAAATGATTGAAACAAAAACGAATACACTTGTGAAGGCCTTCTTGAATGTGCTGTAATAGCTCACAGCTCTTCCAATCTTAAAGTCCCTGTTCAAATAAGAATATATTGGCCAGCCAAGAATATATATCAGAAAGGCATAGAAGTAGGTTTCTTCTAGCCTAAAAGAACCAAATGCGATAAAAAGCGCAATAAAGAAAATAGCACTTAATACTAATACTTCACCAGCAATGAACAGTGGAGGAAAGTACCGATGAAATCGCTTTTTCACAGTGTGTTTTTATGATATGCCAAGAACAAAAATAACAATCAAAAGATTGAAAGTAAGATGTCTTGAAAGATTTAATACGATTTTAATACAAAAGTCACTCCAAGTTCAATACCTAAATTATTGTAAAGCTCCCCTCTATCTACTGCTAAAAGTCCATTTATGAATACCGGTTTACCAAGTAACTTGGTTTCTTTTGAGGCTTCAATCAAACTATAAAACTGCCACTTGCCTCCAAGGAACACATATTCAAAGTCATTATTTTCTATGATTCCGTTCCAGGCAAAGCGCCCTTCATATAAACCTGCATAAGTTCCAAAGTTTTCCGTGGCTGTAAGCATTACTCTCAGACTTAAGCTTTTGTCAGGCTCCAATATTGCACCGAAATGATAGGCCTTTAACCGGTTACTGATGATTTCATTCTCGTAGTTGGGAAACACTCCCAAAAACTGACCGCTCCAGGCATATGTTAGAAATAATGGGTTAGAGATAATTCTTCCCTTGTGTGTCCAACCTGACTGATACAGCCAATTATTGAAGTAATCATCGCGGCCTCCGAATTTATATCCGTGATTGTCCTCTATGGTTTGAACCTCATCCGTAGCGTCAGGTAAACCCGGGCCGCTCTGAGACATTGACCTTACCAGTTCGAAGTATATTTCGCTCACTAAAAACTTTGGCGGGAACATTAATCTAACCCCTGCGAGAAAATCTTTGAAGCTGATGTATTGAATACTACCTAAATCTTCAAATGGCTTTTGGTAATTTAAACTTAATCGCCAATCGCCCAGCTTTTTATCTATGGTCCACTCAGTAATTCCTAAGTGATTACCCAATCCATTGGCCTCGCCTCCGGTACCACCATGAGGATTAGGTATTCCACTACCTAAGAACACTTTCTTAAAGTCTTTTAAACTGGAGGGTTGCTTTTCTCCTGAAGGATCTGTTCCTCCATATTGAGCAGAGTGAATCAACGATGAATAAATTTTCAGCCCAATATGTTCTTCCAAATCCAGAACAACTTCAAATTGCTTCTGATGAAGAAGGGGTTGGCTTATGTATCTGTCCTCTTCAAACCAACCGTGACTAACGAAACCACGAAACTTAAGATAACCGAAAGTCAAGGGGAGGTTGATGAAATCGCGAATTTCGAAGCCAATTGTTGGTAGAGGCAAAGCATTGTATCCGTTGGAAAGGCTACCTGTAGTCAACCGGTTGTTTTGAATTCCACCAATAATTCTAGGGTTTACGCCTGCCCATAGCGAAAACCTGCGAAAAGAAACACTTCCATAAGCCTTGTATACATCACTATTCCTTAATCCGACTCCAAAATTAGCAGACCAATAGTTGTTTATTCGTGTTCGGTAATTACCATCTACCTGTATAAAAGCGTCCTGTTTATTGGTAACAGTACCCCACCGATTGTGAACCAAGTAGAAAGGGTTAAATTCTTCTGTACTTAGGAGAACCCCAGTAGATGCCTTAAGTAAAAGTGAGTCAGCCGCTTCTTGCGCCTGCGCCAGAGTGAAGCAACTGAACCAAATTAGACCAATGTTTAAAAGAAAAGCACTTATACGTTTAATCAATTCTTTTTACTTTTAGTCGCAATATAATACGTCAAATATCTTAATCGGGTATGCGAGCAAGAGTCTATTCTATATTTGAAAAACAACCATGTTAATCAACCTTTCCAAAAGACTAATTTGTCTAACCTTTGGTTTGTTATTAATATTTAGTTGTAGCCCTGACGAACTGCCGATTGAAATTCCATTTTACTTCTACGATTTCGAATCTGGCTATACCAATATAGACAGTGTGTATGTTTCTGAATTCGATGGTGATAAAGTATTAGGCCCATTCAATAATTCTGGATTTTCAGTTCAATGGCAAGGCCTTCCCAAGCACGACTATGTCAAATTGACCTTTGATCTTTACATCCATGATACATGGGAAGGAAACTCTAATGACTCTGGTACTGGCTTACCTGATCATGATGCCTGGATCATTGAGTTTGATCCTCACAAGAATGTTAAGTCATCAGAAAAAATCTATTTTGAAACTACTTTTTCAAATGGTCCTTGTGAGCCTGGTTGGTGCTTTGGCCAGTCATACCCAAATGAATTTCCATTTTACCATGATGCAAGAACTGGGGCAGCAGTGAAATATATGCAGGGAAGATGTCTCTATGCTGATTCACCTTATGGTACATCTTTGTATAAAATTGAAAAGATATTCCCTCACCGAGAAAGCTCAATGGTAATTGCTTTCTATGACAGGCTCAAACAGGATGCCCCATTCCCACCTCTTTGTGAAGAGAGTTGGTCTCTTGACAACTTAAACATATCATTAATCAGAAGGTAAATTGATGAGAAAAAACATTTTCCTGATCCTTGTTGCTATCCACACTATTGCTTTTGTGAAAGCACAAACAATCCCCGTTGGCTCTCCTGTGATAGAATCCTACCTCAGGAGACAACAGCTCTTAGGCAAATTTGACTCATCATTTTCATTTAATTATAGGCCTATTAACCTTTCAAAAAATGGCTTGAGTATTGACACAGCGGTCTTTAATAAATACGACTACTTTAAAAAACTGCCGAACAGTAAGGGAGACACTCAAATAACTCTTCTACCTGCCAGTCTAAATCTGGCCTTCGACAGCGACCATCCTGATAGTAGAAATGATGGCGCAATGATCCGGTCCAGAGGTATACAAACATTAGTTTCTGGGGGAATTTATACTGAGGTTGGTCCACTGTCGATACAAATCAAACCTGAACTTGTCATTGCAGAAAATAGAAATTATCAGGGGTTCCCTTTATGGCCAAGGCATTACGAAAGTACCTGGCAAATCAGATATATATGGTTTAATAGTATAGATCAGCCAGAGCGATATGGCACAAATACATACACAAAACTAACCCCAGGCCAGTCAAGTATACGTCTTAATAAATGGGGGTTATCCCTTGGCATATCAACTGAAAATTTGTGGTGGGGACCTGCAATAAGAAACAGTATTATGATGAGTAATAATGCGGAAGGGTTTCCTCATTTCACTTTTAATACACAAAAGCCAATTAAGACTCAAATTGGCTCGTTTGAATGGCAATTTATAACAGGAAAGTTAGTTGGCTCTGGCTATAAGCCTCCTGCTCACGATGTTGTAATTAGAGGAAGAATTCTTTACAGCCCTAAGCCCGATGATTGGAGATATTTTCAAGCCCTTTCCCTTTCTTATGCTCCTAAATGGATAAAAGGTCTTTCATTGGGAATGACACGATGGGTGCAACAATATAATGAGAATGCAAAGTCAACTGGAAGTTACTTTCCTGTTTTCCAGAACCTTTTTCGTAAAAATGATAGAGAGGAATTTGGTTTCAATCTGGCACAGGATCAAGCTTTTGGCATCTTTGGAAGATGGATTTGGTTTGATTCTAATGCAGAGTTTTATTTTGAACTTGCCAAGAATGATGCGCCAATAAATTTTAGAGATTTATTGGTAGATACAGATCACTCAAGAGCGCTGACTGTTGGAGTAAGTAAGTTGTTTCCAACCATAAAAGAAAACGAGTTTTGGCAGTTTAATTTTGAGTGGACACAAACATCTCAAACTGAGAGTAGACTATTAAGAAACTCTTTGAGTTGGTATATCCATGGAAGGGTAAGACATGGCTATACGAACAATGGAGAAGTATTAGGGTCTGCCTTAGGCCCTGGGGGAAATGCTCAGTACTTAGAGGTTTCCAAGGTTAAGGGTTTCGATAGAGTTGGGGGGGCAATAGAGCGCTTTGTACACAACAATGACTTCAACGTATTTGCTTTTTCAGACAATTTTAGTTCAGCCACAATCAAAGATTTTACCAGATATTGGGTGGATTACAGTGTACATGCTTTTTATGAAAAGAGGTTTGACAGGTTCTTTCTAAACGCATCTCTGTTCTACACTTACTCTCTAAATTATCAATGGGAAGTGCTTTTTGATCCAAATGATCCACATGCATTTCCCGATACACCAGGAGTAGATAGGAATAACTGGAATCTAGATATTAAACTATCGTACTCGCTGTTTTAAGCGCTCTTGCCAAGAATCATAAATTTCTTGAAAGGTAGTTTTTAAGTCCTTGGTTATACTCCAGGCAGGGTAGTGCGATTTCATTTTAGATAAATCTGAGATGTAACAAATGTGGTCTCCTGACCTGTTTTGACTGCTATACACATAGTTCATAGCCTTACCAGAAATGGATTCAATAAGGGCGAAGGCCTCTAAAATAGAAACTGAGTTTTCTCTACCTCCTCCTAGATTATACACCTCCCCTTTTTTAGGGTTTTCCAAAAAGCACTCAATGAAGGTGGACACATCATGAGAATGAATATTGTCTCTTACCTGCTTTCCTTTATATCCAAAAATCGTGTATTGCTTACCAATGATATTGCACTTGATTAAATAGCTAAGGAAGCCATGAAGTTCCACTCCACTATGATTGGGGCCTGTTAAACAACCTCCACGTAGGCAACATGTAGGCATATCAAAGTATCTACCATACTCCTGAACCATTACATCAGCCGCCACTTTAGAAGCCCCAAAAATGCTGTGCTTTGATTGATCTATAGTAAAGTTCTCTTTAATGCCATTGAAGTATTCCTTATCTCCATAGTCCCAACGAGTCTCATGCTCAACCAAACTGAGATTATTGGGAGCATCGCCATACACTTTGTTAGTAGACATGTGTACAAACGGAATCTGAGTAGAGTATTTTCTGGTAGCCTCCAAAAGATTCATGGTGCCAACAGCATTAACATCAAAATCATCATAGGGCCGCGAAGCGGCCAAATCGTGACTTGGTTGGGCGGCCGTATGAACAATAGCATCAGGTCTTTGATCACCTATAAATTGTTCCAGATCTCCCCTATTTCTTATATCGATGTTAAAATGCTGATAATTCTTATACTTTGTTACCAACCTTTTCGCATTCCATTGTGTATCGCCTCCTTCACCAAAGAAATCTGCACGCATGTTATTGTCAATACCAACAACTTTCCAGCCTCTATGGGCAAAATGAGACACTACCTCACTACCTATTAAACCAGCCGAACCGGTGACTAATAATTTTTTCATTTAATTGAGTCGATATGGTTCTCGATAAAACAGCTTAAATTTTAAGTAGGTAAAAATAAATTGGCTGTTGGTTATGAAATATCTTTTTGCCAACCTTTTAGGTTCCATAAGCAAACGGAAAAACCATTCCAGACCATTTTTTTGCATCCAAGATGGCGCTTGCTTTAATGTACCAGCATGAAAATCGAATGCTGCCCCCACTGCCATCATAGCTGCGTTGACCTTTCCTTTGTGATTGGCAACCCAGAACTCCTGTCTTGGACAGCCTCTTCCAACCAAGACAATGTGTGCTCTACTATCATTGATTTTCTTAATATCTTCCTCATCCTCTTCATCCGTTGCCTCTCTAAAACGGTCTTGGTGTACTCCACAAATCACTACGGATGGAAATCTTCTTTCAATGAAGCGTTGAAATTTACCCAAAGTGTCCCCTGTACTCCCAAAAAGATAAACCTTAAGCCCTTTTTCATTGGCTTTTTCAAGAACTCGCAATGTCAATTCGGGTCCGTATACCCTATCCTTCATCCCCAACTTATAGAAGCTATTGAGTGCCCAACGAACCGGCTGGCCATCGGGAACAATCAGGTCAATCTTGTTAATGATTCTTTTTAGACTTTGGTTTTTTACACTTTCCATCAAACCATGCACAGCCAAAGCCGATACACCAAAGCTAGTTCTCTTTTCAGCCCAATATATTATAATGTCTGATGCTGAATCATAGTCAACATTGGCATACTCAGGCACAAAAAGCTTATGTTTTGTATAATGCTCTAACATTTACAGTGTCCAATTATCTGGTTAAACCCTTAGCTGTCTGCTCAAGAATCTTTCTGGTCTCTTTTGCCCATGAACTCCATTTGAGCTGAGATTCAAACTTCTTTCTGGCATTAATCGAAAAGCTCCTATACAACCTCTCATCACCAATAAGCCTTTCGATTGTATCTACATAGTCACTAGTATCTGCGTTATGAGGGAGTAAAAAACCAGTTTTTCCATCTTCAACTATTGAGGAAACACCTCCTGTGTTTGTAGAAACAACGGGTAAACCAAAAGCAGCTGCCTCACAAAAAACTATACCATAGGTCTCTGCTCTTGTGGGCATAAAGTAAATATCCGCTTCTTCATACAACTGCCTCATCTTCTTTACATCTTCTTCAATATTTTTATTCAAAAATGGGATAACTTTCATATTGGGATGTTCATGGGGGGGGACACAACCACAAACGGTTAATGAAACTTTGTACCCTTTGTCCAACAAAGATTTAAAAGTCTTATATACAATTGTTCCTCCTTTTCTATTCCAGTCTACCCCTATGAATAACAAATTGATTTGGTCTTTTAATGATCTGGAATTCAAAGACAGATCATTATCCATGTCCATATTGGCTCCCAATTGTGTTACAAACACAGAATTTGCACCATAAAAATCCACGGCATATTGAGCCGCCCATTCCGAAGAAAAAACCTGAGAGGTTGAATTATCAATTGCCAACTGCTCAATTCTATTGCCCAGTTTTTTTACTAGTGGAGAAATTCCTTTTTCATCATGATAGTAGCTCCATAGCTGACCAAAAGTGGTATCTGAAAAATAGCAGATAGGAATGCTCGTTTTCAAGTAGGCAATCTCCAATGAAGCCACCGGAGCAAAAAGAACATCAACATTTAAATGTTCTAATTTCCGTTCAAAAAACCTTGAGTATGCTTTGCTTCTAGCCGGTAAATGAATGCTTTTTGTTTTAGTACCATATCGAAAAAGATGATAAACTTTGAACAGAAGAATACTCAGGTTCATTTTGACAGTGTCTATAAGGTTTAGTCTGATTGGACCCAGAGCATTCACTTTCTCAAACTGTTCGTTTAGCGCCTGGTACATTCTATAATAAATGCCGGACCAACTTCTTTTATCTTCTGGATCAAGTGCTGTGATAAACCCAATACGTAAGTTACTTTTCAAGCTATTCTGATTTGACATCTATTTCTCTACTTCTGAGTCAATGCACTTTTTACCACTGTGTGAAATGTTTCGGCAAATCTATCTTTTGAAAAGGCCATAGCCCTTTTGCTACCCTTTTTTATCCAAGACTCCCGTGATTCTTCTTTTTTTAATTGAAGCATACATTCAACGAGTGAGTCTACATCATCCATATCGAAAATCAAAGCAGAAGAATTTGCTACTTCCATTAGTGCACCTTGATTTGAAATTATAACCGGTATTTCTGACCTCATTGCTTCAATTACCGGAATTCCAAAGCCCTCCTCCCTGGAGGGAAATACATAGGCAAATGCATTTTTATATAAAGTACCCAATTGATGATCTGGCACAAACCCAGGAATCAGTACTCTATGACCAATTCCCAACTCATGTATTACATTCAAAATCTTGGAATAGTCATCATGAAAAATTCCGACACCCCTACCTCCAGCCAAGACCAAATAGAAGTCTTTAAAGTATTCGTGCTTTATTAATTGACTGAATGCACGAACTAATACATCAATGTTCTTTCTGCTTTCAAAAATACCAACATGAAGAAAGTATTTTGCTTCTTCAGGTAGATCTGAAATATCGGATTTTTCACCTGACTGAGGCAGCTCTTTAGGCGCCTGATAAACTACCTGGAGTTGATGTTCATCCGTGATAATCCTTTTTACCTTATCTCCAATATAGTTTGTTGTGACTACTATCTGTGTATCACCATCGAGTCCTGCTTTTACAGATTTCAAAAAATAGGCTCTCCACAGTGGGTTATAGTTACCCTTCAATTCCCAATAAAATGTATCATGAAAAACGGTAATGCTTCGGGCTCCAAACTTCATGTATGGCAAGAGATAATCTATAGTCACTACCAGATCGACTCTTTTGAATAGGATTAGAGTAGGCAATACAACTTGCTTCCAAAGAAAGTATAAAACATGGTTCAGGATTTTCTTCAGTGGGTTAACCTTTCCGCGAAGAAAGGTTGTCCCATTGAGCTTCCTCCAATTAGGATAAATAATGTATTCGACCTCCGACTGGTCCAATTCCTCTAAACCAGATAACAACTGAACTGTATAGGTTCTAATTCCTGTTAGTGCCTGGATTAAGTGAAAAGAATCTATAAGTACCCTGGGCCTATTCTTCATCTGCTCATCTCAAGACGTCCGGATGCGATGTCACCTTCTTTCATAACTGGTCTTCTAAATTTTTGATACAAGGTCTCCGCATGACCTATCAGCCACCATGAGATCAGGGAAACATAGATATAAGCTTCTGCATTTGCCGTGAAGAGTGGCAATAGCATACCAAACTTAACAGAAGCCGCTACAAATGGGATAACCCCATCCCTTCTTGAAGGAGAGAGCCTAAAGGCTCTCCACGAATTTCTAATACCATAATACAGCATTCCGATATAGAGAAGCATACCAATGACTCCCATTTGTACACCATATATCAGGTATTGGTTTTCACCTCCAACTATCAGGTCCTTTTCAACCCCTCCTGCATTTCCACTCATAGCCAAACCAATACCCATAGGATTTGAGATAATGCTGTTTACTGCATTCAGCCAATCTACTATATGCGTGAGACTTGATGAGTTCTGGAATGTTAAAGTATCTATCACAAAATATAGAATATCATTGGCAGCAAAGAATACTATGTAGACACCAATGACGACTGATATGCTCAAAGCAACACCTATTAGCTTATAATATCTCAGCATCAGAGCCATAAACCCTAGCAAGAGAAAAAAGGAAGCAAATGATGCTCTTGAGTAGGCAAATAATAGACAAATAAATGCGCAAAACAGGAAGCCCAAGTATTTGAACTTATTCGACCTATATGGCACCGAGACCAGATATATTACACCAATAGATGCTACAACTAACATAGAAGCAGCCAGCTCTAATGGATGTGCAAAGAAGGCACCATACCTAGGCCGCCCTCCTTCAGCTTCAAAAGTCCAAGCTAAGCCGTAACTACCTTGTGGCTCCTCTCCGGTGAAAAAGGTATTGTACTTAGCATATCCAGCAATGGTATGAAAATGAGTGCCAATAACTTTTTCAAAAGTCACTAAAACGCATGCCAGAATAGTAGTAATGAATATGACCTTAACAACCTTATTCCACTCACTGAAACTGATATTGACATTACGCCCAAAACAGTAAAAAATACCGATTAGGAATATATTCTTAAGGTAAATAGCACGATTGGTTACTGTTGCCTCACCCAGGCCCAGAGCGAAAAAGAGTATTGCCAGCCCAATAAACGCCAGAAAAATTTTGTCCAAGCCCGAAATGTCCCATGTCTTATCCAGAAGTCTCTTTTGGCCAAAAATCCAAAGTCCAAAAGCACTAAAAATGATAACCTCCTTAGAATATTGAATCAGCTTAATCATCAAAGGCGATCCAAAAGCATCAAAATTACTGGTTAAGAAAAGAGCATAAACCGGAAAGAAAGTAACGGCATACAAAAAGACACTTTGTAGATTCCCCCTTATTACCTGATGTATCGTATAGCCAAAAAAAGCTATATAAAGTATAAGAAGTATGGCGGCAACTAAAATCATCAGATCGACTCAGGCTAGAACCAAATTTATCAATAAATCAATGACTGAGCACTGAGCTATAGATATTAAGTAGGTTCGAATATCCTTTATCCTTTGAATACTTTTCGAAATAAGACTTAAGAGCATTTTTCCCAAAAGATTCAACCAAATCTTCGTCTTTATCCAGTCGTTCTACGGCCTTGAGGAAATCCTGGGTATGGTCGTATTTCAAACCATTAACTTCATGCTCAATCATGGAAGACATGGCTCCTGTATTTCTGGCGACTACTGGCTTCTGATGAGAAAATGCTTCAAGTATTACCATAGGCATTCCCTCGTAATACTTAGAAGGGAACAATACTGCTTTACACTTTCTCATGTGTTCTAATACTACATCCCTCTCCTGCTCACCCAAATAATCCACATTCCGGAATTCTTTAAATATTGCAGGGTCCTCAGCCTTACCTATGAGTATGAACCGAGAGGTTTTGTTATGCTTAAATAGCTGCAGCAAATCCTGAAGACCTTTCGAATCATTGAGTCTTCCAACAAAAAGAAAGAATGAGCCATGCTCGATATTCGTTCCTGCCTGAGTTAAAAAGTTAGGTTTAACTACAGCTTTTGCCTCTGGTAGGCCTCCCGATACTAGCTTCTGTTTCTGGAACTCGGTAAGGCAAATGTATTTGTCAATTAAATTGTCCCAGGTACCCTTATTTCTATGATGCTGAATAACATGTGCCTGAGCAGCAGTTGCCAGGTATGAACCCCGATAGCACTTGTACTGAATAGAATGATAAAGACTCCTATTGATGCACAGCTCACAGACCTCACCTTTCTGGAATAGCAGACTGTTGGTGCATATCATTTTATAATTGTGCAGGGTTTGAACCACAGGGATTTTCCGTGACCTACATACCTCATAAACAACGGGGGTTATTATTGGGAATGTATTATGCACATGGCAGACATCAGGTTTTTCAGTATCGAGTAGTTGCCCAAATTCATCAGCAATCTTTGTTGAAGCGTTCAGAGAAAGTAACATTCTAATCCTCTCAAGTTTCGAAAAGCTATCTAAATCAGAGTTGTCCTTAATGAATTGGACTACTTCATGGCCATTTTCCTCCATGACTAATTTCTCTTCTTTCAGTACGGCTTCTTCACCTGTTTTTCCCTGGTAGATATTATGAACCTGAACTATTTTCATTGATTTCTAAAAGTGCTTCATTCAGATATTTAGCGAGTCATACCATGTTGGACACCCCTCAATGCAAACCTTAGCTTTTTAAACCTTCCTCTTATCACAAAATACCCGAGCCTCAATACTATTTTGCCCGTGAGGTTTAGCCAGGCCCCGATTAAACTGACTCCCCTTGCATACCTTCTAACCATGTACAGGTGGTTTCTGATGACCATGTAATGAGCAAATGGAGAAACATTGCCCTCATTGTGCCCCTTTCTGTTTTCTTCAGACATTCCAACTTCGTGATAAACTATGGAAGAACCATCATAGACAAGCTTATATCCCAGCTTTCTGATCTTAAACGACCAGTCACTATCTTCATAATAGATAAAGAATTTCTGGTCTAACAGCCCAACTTGTTTGATAATCTCTGACCGGGTCAGGAAACAGCAACCCGTGATCCAATCGACTTCATTAGACTCGTCATATTGTCCTCGATCCTTCTCATTAAAGCCTCTAGTTTTAGAGGTAAAAAAGAAACTGTTAAAGACACCTCCCGCATTCCAAATCACATCTCTTTCCTTATTGTAAAGAATTTTAGGTTGAACAGCACCTATATCCGGGTCAGAAACAAGTCTTTTCACCAACAAACCAGCCAAATCTGGTGTGACAATAGTGTCGTTATTCAGAAGCATCACAAGCTCAAAATCATTTTCGAGAGCAAACTGAATTCCAGTATTGTTACCTCCGGTGAATCCTAAGTTTTCAGTATTTCTCAAAAGTGTAATCTCTGGAAAACTGGACATTAGTCGATTAGCAGAGTCATCCTCGGAACCATTATCAACTACCACTACCGTAAACTTGGGATAATCCAGAGACCGAAGAGATTCCAAACAGCTGGCAGTAACCTCATAACTATTCCAGTTAACTATCACTATGGCCAATGATGGGAAATAAGATGGGTCTGGGAGACTCATTTCTATAATTTTAGCTTCGTATTTATGAAAATCAATACTTTTGAGGTCTTCCTGAGAAGGGTCAAAGATGAAAAAAAATAGCGATTATTTAGAGTACCCAGATATTGATAAATATGCCAGATCAGAGAATCTGTCCAGAGAGGTTTTAGTTAAGGGCTTTGAAGTAGAGGAACACTACCATCAATTGCTGAAGAATGAGAGCAACCCTGAAAAAAGAAGCCTCTTATATGATGAATTTTATTCGAAGCTTATACCCATCTATGCTCGGGATAATAGTAAACTCTCTGGCAAAAACCCAAAGGAGAAGTATGTCAAACTATTTAAGCCAGAATTAAAGAATAAGTCAATTGTTGATTTTGGTTGTGGACAGGGTTTTATGCTACAGAGCATTGATGAGAGCCTTCCTGTAAAGCAACTTGTCGGTATAGATGTGTATATACCAACAGAGCTTAAAAAGCATTCGAAAATTGATTTTGTAGAAGCGAATATCGTCAACTATCAACCTGACAAACACTTCGATGTGGCTCTTTCTGACAATGTAATTGAGCATTTGGTATATGATGATGCCAAGACACACCTCGAAAACATCTATGGGAGCCTGAACAATGGAGGAAAATTAATCATTATTATGCCCAACCGACTCTTTGGTCCCTGGGATGTGACCCGAATCAAAGATTTCTCTCAATCAGGAAAAACTCCGGCACAAGGAGGCCATGTCAATGAATCTACCCACTCTGAGATGGTTAGACTATTACAAGAAATAGGCTTCACCAGGTTCTCAACCATTATCCCCATCCCGAAACTTAAATATTATTTATTCAGAAGAATAAGAGTCAGTTATAAGTGGATTACGCTTATTGAAAGCTCTCCGTTAATCATGAAACTGATTAAAGCCATCAAGTTCAAAGGGGAGTGTATACTCAAGTTTCCTGTTCTGCTGATAGCTGATAAATAGGAACTTTTAGGAAGCGGAAAAGGCCTTATTAGGTTTTTTCCAAAAATCGTAGATCCCACTATCCAGTTCATACTCCTTCCATACAAACCGCTCCCTATTGGGTTGCAACTTTGCCCAGTTCCACATTTCAGCCAACCCTTCTCTTAAATCGGTTTTGTCTTTAAACCCCAGAATTTGAACAGATTTCTGCCAACTCGGATGCGCATTTTTTACTTCATGCCGCTTCTGTAAGAATTGCACCTCACCACCTCCCATTACGTCAATTAAAATTTCAGCAGCCTCTTTGATGGTATATTCTATGGCAGAACCAAGGTTAATAATTTGTTGTGACGCTCTTTCGTTTACAGCCGCATTCCACAATGGTTCCACAAAATCATTGATACTGCTAAATGCTCTTCTTTGACTACCGTCTCCAAAAATTGTAAGAGGTTGATCGTTTAAACGTTGGTACATCCAGATTCCCAACACATTGCGATAGACGTCCCAGATATTCTGTTTGACTCCATAAACGTTATGCGGTCTAATAATGCACCAATCCAGACCATGTTGCTCACCCGCTACCTGAATGTCCATCTCACAAGCATATTTAGCAATACCATAAGGATCAATCGGTGCTGGTTGGTGTGATTCCTCAAAAGGTGGTTTCCCATTACCATAAACGGCCATTGAACTAGTAAAAACTAACCTTTTTACGCTATGTCGTATACACTCATTAATAATATTGGCTGTAGCCAGTAGGTTATTCTGATAGTTGTACTTTCGAATAAATGGTGAAAGCCCTTCAGCAGCGTAAGCAGCCAGGTGGAAAACGTATTCAGGTTTATGCTTTTCGAAAACCTGTTTTACCTCGGTAGACGAGCAGTCAAGTTCATAAAAGGTTACCTTATCAGATATATTCGATCGGTATCCGCCACTCAGGTTATCAATCCCTACTATCTCATATTCGGGTTTATTTTCAACTAGCCAGTCTGCCAATCGGCTTCCAATCAGACCTGCCACACCAGTGACCACAACACTCTTTTTCATTTAGATACTTTATCAAAGTATGGTATTAAACCAGAGAAAAGATTTGTCTTACTCTTTTCTACAAAACTTTCATGAAAATCTTAGTCAAAATCCGCAATAGCAAGCTAATCCAATTAAATTTGATTTTGGTGGTAGCCCCACACTAGTTTATGTTTTTATAAATCACTGAGTAATTTCCGTTTCATGCGTTTTGATATACCTAACACCAGTGGTTCTGACCTAGAGAAGTACTTCAATTCTAATGATAAAAGATTGATTCATAAATGGAGTCACTATTTCGATATCTATGAACGCCATTTTAGTCGGTTCAGAAACAAACCTATTGTGATCTTAGAAATTGGGGTTTTTCAGGGGGGCAGCCTCCAAATGTGGAAAGACTATTTTGGAAGTCAGGTAGAAATCCATGGAGTAGATATTAACCCCAACTGCAAGTCCTTAGAAGAAGAAAACATTCACATTCATATTGGCTCTCAGACAGATCGTGCTTTTCTTCAAAAGCTAAAAGCTCAAATTCCAATGATAGATATTTTAATTGACGATGGCGGACATACAATGAAACAACAACGCATTACTTTTGAAGAAATGTATACCCACGTGAAAGAGGAAGGGGTATATGTCTGCGAAGACTTGCACACTTCCTATTGGCTTGAATATGGAGGAGGGGTAAGAAGGCGAAAAACCTTCATTGAGTTCAGTAAAAGGCTTATAGACCAACTGAATGCTTATCATAGCAGACAAGCAGGGTTTAAGCCTGACTCTTTTACACGAACTACTGACTCAATGCACTTTTATGATAGTGTACTTGTTATTGAAAAACGCCAACGTCCCAAACCGATGGATCTAAAAAGTGGGGTAGAAAGTTACAGTCACAATTACCATAGCAACAAAGGTTCAGTACTCAAGCATAAGATCCTTACTCTAATAAACAAGATCCTTCGTTTTTTTAGGTTACCTGGTTTTATTTGGAAGTAAAATTGGATCTAACCTCTACCTTGCCAATTAAGTAGTGGTGTATCCAATAATTGAAAACTTCTGACACCATTAAAGCCAATGCCATACCCAAGCTACCATAAAAATAAGCTCCTGCCGTACTCAACAGGAGCATAACTAAAGCCGTAATCCAAATAGCCTGGGCCAATATTTGTTTTCTATCCGTTACAAGAATTTTAATCATATTAGGTACGTTTAGCATGCCCATAAATGGCAAAAATGACAAAAGCCGAGTGAGTTTAATAGCTAATGTAACTCTGTTACCCGTAAGAAACTCAATGATCCATGGTGCCGAAACTGATACAATCACCCCAACTGCAAGTGTAATTAACATTCCGTTGAAACAACTACGTTTTACATATGACCTATATGCTCCCCTATCTGCTTCATATAGACGGGTTGCTTTCTGTAAAATAGATTGAGTAATAAAAACAGGGATCATGCGCAGCAATACTGAAATTCTTTGAGCAACCGCGTAATAACCAAGCTCCGTATTTGTAACAAAATTGCTAAGCAAAATAAAACCTCCATTTACCAGCACATAAGAAGCAATCGTGGAGGAAAAAAACTGAAAATTATCCAAGAGCCTAGAAAAAATGTTGGACAGCTCAATCCATTGAAAACGAATGGACTCGTATCGGTAAATGAAAACAAGCAGAACCAGATTAACAGCTACTCCAGATGATCCCAAAATAAAATTAACCCATTTAGCATCATCTGGACCTTGAACCACTAATACAACCAGAATTAAATACAGGATTTTAGCAATAGCATTACTCTTAGAAATCCACGACAGTCGGTCAAAACCTTGTAATATGAATATTGGATAAACAGCATCATTGAGCAACAACACCGCAGAAAACAGAAGTATGGTGGAGTATTCAGAGAAGAAGCCCAGTAATGTTGTTAAAACGTACATCAATAGAACCAAGAGCAAAGACAAAACAAGCCTGGTAACGACTACTTCATTGATTGTTCTTTGTTTACGTTCCCGGTCTTGCTGCACCAATGCCAACTGCTTAGGCACATTAAGTCCAAAACCATAGTTCACTATTATACCAAACAGCATGGTAACCGTAAGTGCGAGACTAATGAGTCCATATTGATCTTCCCCTATCCGCTTAAAAAGAAAAGGGGTTAGTATAATAGTCGTGAGGAGGTTAGCTCCTTGATTGAGAGAGAGGTGAAGAAAATTGGAGAAGGTATTTCCTCTAAGGATTAATGTGAAGCGATGTACTATCGAATTCAACCCTCTAATTATTTATTGCACCTCTTCTAGTGCGCTCATAAATATTTCTCTGGAAAGAACATAGGCAATCATTAGAAGACCTCCTAAAGCACCGCCAATGATTAGTGTCTTTAGAAGATTCCACCGGTTGTTGGGTAATGGATACCTTGGGCTATCTATAATTTGAATAAGAGGCATTTGGTTGCGATGAGCCACCTTAGCCAGTTCCAACTGTTTTACTATTTCCTGATAGATAGCACTATTGGCCTGTACATCGATCATTGCCTTTTGGTAGGGTACCTGATAAGTTTTATAAAGTGGGTTTGGGTTTGGAATATTTTCATCAACCTGGGCCAGTCTCATCAACGAAAGGTCCAACACGTTCTTAACACTATCGGCCTGGTACTGGAGAACTTTCAAATTGGCGGCACTCTTTTGCGTTTTAGTTTCCAAATAGAACTGGTTTACATTGGCCACATGTGTTTCTGTAAACACCTTTGCGAGTGTCTCATCTTGGTGCTTAAAACCCACCTCTAAAATGGCAGCTCTTCTATTGGGTTTACCTACGGTTAAAAAATTCTCACTGACAAGTTTCACTGATTCTCTGAGCAAACTGTCTTGCTTTCGACTAAAGGCTTCTCTTGGCACCTGAGAAAAATCCTTAATGTTTACTCCAATTTTCATCCACTTTTCGGTGAGCTTATTGGAGTGAGCAAATCTCTCGACTACTTGAACACGCTCTTCACCAATAGTAACCTCTGAAAGAAGGGTTTTTTCAATCATTCGCCTGGACAAGTATAACTCCTGAATATTATCCATTTGAAAGAGCACACTACCTTCGGTAAGAGCGCCAATGTTAACACCGGCCAATGAAGCAAGCGAGCCTAACTCTCCTATTCCTCCGCTACCATCTTTGTCTAACACAAAAGTTGTTCTAGCCGTGTACACCTTTGGTTTAAGGTAGTTGTATGCGACTACCAGCAAAAGAATGCATACGGTTCCCACACCTATCTTAAGCCATTTAGACAGAACAAAGTTTGTCCAATAAACAAATCTTCTAATCAGGTAGCCCAAAGAAATTTTCGGCTCATCTAAATACTGATTTTCCGAGTTCATCTTATTAGTTGCTGATTTGATTTATGACTAAAGCTAGCGTTGCCAGGCTACTGGTTATAGCCAGAACATCCTGAACCCTCACGGGAACAGCCAATGGTTTCGTTGGTACAATAATCTCAGCTCCTGGAGCTGGTTTAGGATAAAACTTCATAAAGAGGAAGCTTCTAGTGCGAGCTACTTCGCCATTGGCATAAACCACATAAGTACCTTTCTTTTTGGCTCTAAAATCGAACCCTCCCGCACTATTGATGTAGTATTTGAGAGACTTCCCTTTTACAAACCTGGTAGTTGTAGGGTATAAAAGTTTACCTCTCAGCCTCACGGTCTCTGATTTTTTAGGAATGATCAGTACATCTCCATCCTCTAACAGCAAATCTGAGACAGAGCCTGGCTCATTAATGATTGACTGTAAATCAATTCCTATGGCCTCTGCCTGCTTCAGCTGAATATTGTCTGTAAGCGCATTTCTTTCAATAACCTCTTTCAGGCGCTCTCTTTTAGCAAAAGAGGAAAGGTTTTGATTAGATTCTCTCCTTTTCTCCAACTCTGCAATGTCCTCATTTATACTTTTTAGTAAAGACTGTTCGGCCTCAGTTAGTAAATCAGGGGTTTTCTGAAACTTAGCCTCCAGCTTGATGAGTTGATCAATTTGTTGCTCTATATCGGTTGGTTCTTCATAAAACTCGGTCTTACGGATGAGTGTTGCTCCTTCTACAAAGGCAAAGGCATTTATTCCCCCGGCACGATTTAATAAATCGGAAATACGTTCGCCTTGTGTACGAATGGCATATTGGCCTGGCGACCTTACCTGACCTTCAATTGTAACCAGCTGCTGTTTTTTGTAGTTAGGGTTTCTCCTCACATACACCTGATCGTAAGGCGAAAGAATGAACGATTCCGCCTCTGTTGCCAATCCGCTTTGATCTACTGCAAAAGCGAAGGTTTTGGAAATACCAAATCTATCAGAGTCGTCAGAATATAATCTTCTGGAAACTTCAATACTCCCTCCAAAGGCCGCATTAGAAAGCCCCCCAGCCATGAGTAAGGCATCTTTGAGCGATGTATTATCGGCAAAGCCGAGCACTCCGGGTTTATTTACCTCTCCCAACACTTCAATAAAGTGCTCCTCTTTTAATTCATTCTTAGAGAAAACGGTAACAACATCTTCTCTTTGTAGAAGAACGGTTTGGCGGTTTTCCAACACATCGCGTAAATTGACGGAGATAGTTTCGAACGTCAAATCCTCTTTGGCGCGTCTAATAATTGCCCTATCGAGAAAAGCATCAGGCCTAAGGCCATCACTCTTTTTAATTAGATCGGCCAAACCAAGGTTATCGGTAATGGCGTAGTTTCCGGGACGGAAAACGGCTCCTTGGATAACCACCCGATTAGTATAGCGATTGAGGACTGTTTGAACGGTATATTCATCTCCGTTTTTAATGGTGAAAACTTCGTACTGATCGCTTAATATATCGGCCACCCGTTTTTGGTCATCACTAATACGTTTGAGTTTAATAGTGCCATTCAGAGCGTTCTCCGTAAAACCACCGGCATAATTCAACAAATCTGCAAGCGTTTCACTTTCCAAGAGTTCAAACTTACCTGAAACTTTGACTGCCCCAGTCAGGGTAACTCTATTTGTATAGGGAGGAACAAGAATTACATCTCCACTTTCCAAACGGTTATCACCTTCTGCATAACCTCTTTGCAGATAGTCGTAAATATCGATGGATGAAATCAGCTTGCCTTTTCTGAAATGCTTTACTTGTCTCAAAGAACCATTTTCCGTAATACCTCCTGCTGCATAAAGAGCATTAAACACCGTATTAAGCGCGCTAAGGTTGTATGTTCCAGGAATTTGAACTTGCCCAATAACATTGACGCCAACACTTCTAACCTGTCCAAGCGACAAACTTAGAAAAGTATTTGGCCGCTCACCTTTCATGCCTTCATAGACCGTTGCAACCCGTTGCCTAATTTTTCTTTCTGCCTGCTCAACGCTAAGACCATTGAGAGCAATAACTCCTAAATTTTCTAAAATAATAGTACCTTCCGGAGTAACCTGTGTTTGGTAATAACTCTCCGAGGCACCGTATATATCGATAAAGAGCTCGTCTCCCGGACCCAATACATAATCTTTGGGTGTTGGTTGATTCAAACTGGTTTGAAAAGTCAAAAAGGAGCCTCTTCTAAAAATGTCTAAACCGTAAATACTCGTAGCGCCCTTATCTACCATCTGAAGTGAGTCTACGTATGGCTGCCTCATTCTTACATCTCCTACAGGATTTGCCTTTGCCTGGCTTGCCCTCATGGATTTCACCCGGCCAAATCGCTCATTGAGTAGAGCAAGGTCTTGAGCATTTACTCCCTGCGACTGTGCCAACGTAAGAATATCGGACTCACTGTAGCCCATGGCCTTTGCCTGTTTCATCAGGCTTTCAATCTGCTGGTCAGAAAGACTAGAAACTTTAATGGTCGAAAAATCAGGCAGGGTTTGTGCCATTAACCCGCTGAGGGAAATGAGTGCACATATTAAAAAAAGAAGTGGGCTGGATAAAAGACGTGATCTCATTCTTGCTTGTGAACTACATCGCAAGATAAGAGATTAGTTGATTTTGACAGGAAGGAATTGGGGTATTTGTAGTCCTCTAAGCGATAAGAAATGGAAAGGCGGTAAAATGGGATTACCCGGAATTGCGTATAGAAATAACTTTTGCCTCTTCTCTTGAAGCCCGGTTTCTTTCCCTAAGTTCTTCTTTACGTTTTTCAATTGCAGATTTAAAAATGAGGTCCAGTATGGTGCCTAAAGCAATCACGGTCACCAATATGGAGGGAATTACCACTGCATCGGAAAAGTCTTTAAGCACCAATGCCAATAGAACAAAAATAATATTTACCGTAACTAATATACCTGTAGCTTGGGCATGGTTGCAGCCTAACCTTAATAGAATGTGATGAACGTGTGTACGATCAGGATGCATGGGTGATTTGCCTCGAAGCACTCTCTTCACAAACACTCTGAAAGTATCGGCCAATGGCAGTATTAAGACAGCTACTGCAGTACCAATGGAGCCACCGAATGCAAATTCGCTTCCAGCATTGGTATGATTAAAGTCGATGAATCTGATGGCGAGAATAGACAAGAAAAAGCCGATGAATAAAGAGCCGGTATCGCCCATAAATATTTTTGACGGAGCCCAGTTATAATTCAAAAAGGCCAACAAAGCACCGCACAATGAAAGTGCAATTAAAGCAAAACCAATCTGTTCGTTGAGATAAAAATAAATACCAAAGAACAAGGTAGATATTATGCCCACCGAACCAGATAGACCATCAATACCATCGATTAAGTTATATGCATTCGTAATAACTATGACGGTGAACAACGAGAGAAGATAACTGACGGCAATGGGCACTTCAGTTATTCCGAAAAGATTATAAAGAGAGGTAAATCGAATATCACAAACGGCTATTATAATCATTGCCGCAGCGATTTGACCAATAAGCTTCTGGTAGGCCCGGAGATTAATTAAGTCGTCCCTAAACCCTATCACAAACATTATAGAAATAGCGCTCACTACATACTTAATATCCCTCAACACCTCAAAAGGCGCCCAAATTAGAATTGAGATGGCAAACCCAACAAAGATGGGAAATCCACCCATTGCTGGTGTCTGAACCGTGTGAATCTTTCTCCCTCCCGGATCATCCAAAAAGTTTCTTCTCTTGAAAAACTTAATGAATACTGGAAACATTAAGAATGTTAAAAGAAAAGAGGTGCCAGTTATGAGGAGGGTTTGTTCCAAGTAATATAATTTTGTTGTAAACTTACTCAGAAAAAAACAAAACCTCGTCCTGTAGAGTGTTTATGAATTCATGCTCCAAGGTTTTCTCTAACCCTTCTTGGAGAGTATAGGGGGCATCAAAAATCTTATGAGCCTTACTAGAATCAAACTGAGTAGTAGCACAGAATTTTTTAATCCTGACGGAACTTACTGCCATTTTTCTTCTTGTTATAAAAGCTAAAAAGTCAAAGATATAGCCGCCAAGCATACCCAATACATATGGAATCCTAGTTTTAGGAAGTTCAATCTTCATTTTATCCTCAATCATGCTGACAAGTTCTCTCATGCTGAAATCTGGCTTGTCTGCATAGTTAAAGATTTCTAAACCTTCTTGATTGACCTCAATTCTATTTTTTATAAAAGCCACAACATTACCTACATATGCCATGGACTTTTTATTTTTTCCAGGCCCTATGATCATGAATTTCTCTGAGGAAATTTGTCTCAGGAGGTTATAAACGTTTCCCCTGTTCCTCTCACCAAAAATAACTGTTGGGCGTATTATAGTTACTGATTTATTTATAGGATCCCTTTCATACCACTCTTTAATTACCTTTTCAGCCTGCCATTTACTTTTGCCATAGTGGTTAAAGGGGTCTACAGGGTATTCCTCATTGGGGCTCTCTTTATTAAGTCCATAAACGGCCACAGAACTAGTGAAAATTAGATTCTTAACCCCATGCTTATCCATTGCCGCAAGTACATTTTTTGTGCCTTGAACATTCACAACATAATACAAAGAAGTTGGAGTTACATCATCTCTATGTTCGGCAGCTAGAAGTACAACCGTATCAATACCTTTTAGGCTTTTATAAAGCGCATCAATATTCAGAACATTCCCGATTTCAGTAATATCATTGTAAAAAGGGCTAGGATTTTTGTCAAAATTTCTGACTCGTTTACCTTCTAATTCCTTAAAAAGAAAGCTCCCCACAAAGCCAGATCCACCAACTACCAATATCATTTTCTAAATAAATTATAATATAAAAACTCTAACAGCCCTTTAGGCAACAACCTCAAAGGTACCCTTAGGAACACAGCCTTTAGAAAAGAAAAGACATTAAAAAAACCTCTTTGATAGGCCCGGTGATAAAAATAATACTCCTTCCGTGCATAAGACAAACCATACCTTCTCCCCACCATGCCTTTTCCTGCTCTTACCCTTACTAATACTTTCTGAATATTGTAAAAATTCGCCCGAGCATTCAACATTTTTAACCAAAGAAAGTAATCTTCAAAAAGTGGAAAGTCTTCATAGGACCCGACATCTAGCACTTTCGATTTTTTGAACATGACAGTAACATGGTTAACGGGATTTCGTGTCATGGAATAGGTCAGAATATCTGCATGACATTCAGGCACAAGACGGTTTTTCCGCAAAGTATCGCCTTCCTCCGTATCAAATTCTTGTATCAATCCGCCTACCACATCCAATTCGGGGACTTCTTCAAATTTTTTTAATTGTAGCTCGAATCTTGATGGAATATTTAAATCATCACTATCCATCCTTGCCACAAGCTCATTTGTACAGTATTTTAAACCGGCGTTAAGTGCTATACCAAGCCCCAGGTTTTCAGGCAACTTCAACACCTTCAGACTAGTATACATTGCTCTCGCTTCCTCTATAACCTTATCCAATTCTGAAGTAAGTACTCCATCTTCAACCAGCACAAATTCTGTTGGTAATACACTAGAGTCATACACCGAGGATATTGCTCTCTTCAGCAAGACTGGATCATCCATTTTGTAACAACTCATTAACACACTAAAAGCTCTCATCCCGTCCTTCCTTAGAGATAAAATATTTATCGCACCCTAAATAAATGCCAAAAAAAAGCAAAAGCAATAACATGTTGTTCGGTTGTATTGTGAGGTCAGTAGACCCCAACATAACAATGTAGGTGAGAAACCAGACTGCAGTTTTGTTCCTTTGCCAAGACAAAAATATTTGCTTGATTAAAAAGAACAAGCAAGCAAGTCCCACTAAGCCATAATCCACTAGATATTGCAAATAGGCATTATGCAAACTAATTTTATCACTATTTTCCCAAGTACTAAATAAGTACTTATAGTAGAAAGATATTTCCGATAACATCTGACCTACGTACCCATAGCCCAAAAATAAGTCGAAGTAAGAGGGATTGTAATTAACAAAAAAAGAAAGCCAGATCAAGCTCCTGAATGACGAGGCATTACTGATTTGTTCCGGGTCAAGATAGTTGTTGCTAAGAAAATCAAGAATGATAGGAAGAGGAATAATTAAAAAAAGTGAAATATAGAATACCATTGATCGTCTGCTCCATCGAACTCGAGAAAACAGAAAGCTTATTAAGAGATACAAAACGGGCCCTCGGGCGTCATTCAAAAGCAAGGAAATGATACAAGCTACTACCAGCAGTTTTCGATATTTTTTTTCAATGAATTCATTGAATATGATTAAAAGCCCCAATATCATTGCATAGTAAGCATAATTGGGTGAGAACAAGAATTTAACTCTGTTCAAGCCTACCCCAAAAAGCTCTAGAACTCTTACATTGGTATCTTTTTCAAGGTTGATATTATTAAGCTTCGGTCCTTGAATGCCGATAGCAAAAAATACCAGATTGACCATGACCATAATTGCCAGTGCTCCAAAAACGTCTCTTAAAAACCCTTCCTTTCTGGAATCATCTATCAACATTCTTACAGAAAACCCTAAGGTTAAAAGGGATATCATAAAAGTCATGATGTTGACGGAGCCGCCCAGATACCCACGGATATAAGACACAAAAAAAATGAGACAAAGAATAAGCATGGGTTTTTTTGACGGAAGGAGCTCCTGCTTAAACTTGATATTGAAGTTCCAATAAAACAGCAGTAAAAGTAATGTAAGAGTCAAAATAAGTGACCATTGGGAACCTCTTAGACTAGGTTGTAAAGCAACAATGCAGAAGATAAGAAAATACCTGTCTTTCACGAAAATCGAAAATATGACTTTACTCTATTTGTAAGGCTAAAGTAACTAAGAATCGCCCTTTTAAACCGAAACGTGCAAAAGTAAAATAAAGCACCGAGTAATGGTTTTACCCACAAGTTTTCTAATGTGGCTTTAAGCCCCAAATTGGAACGATGTTTTTTTAAGTAAGCCCCATGTCCTAGGCTATTCCTCTTTACCTTGGCCTTTAAAACTTTGAAATCAATGACATTGTTATCAGGGTGCAATACACGGATGTCTGCAATGAACTTTCCCCTCACTCCCTTTAACAGTAATTCTACAACATAATCAAACTCTTCACTGCTATTGTACTGAGCACCAAGTCCAAAGCGCTCATCAAAACGATGATTTGACACTGCTCGATGAAAAATTGAAATACTTGATACTCCTTGAAAGGTATTTGATAACAAGAGTTCAGTATCTCGTGTAAGGCTTACAAATGACAATTTCTTTGCTTGTTCTAGGTTCCAACAGGAAACTGAAAGTAAACCGTAATCTGGATTATTGGAGAAAAAAGCCCTGACTTGACCTAGGGTATGTTCAGTATATTCACAGTCATCATCAGGAAAGCCAATAATCTCTCCGGTCGCATAAGTCAATCCAACATTTCTTGCTCTTGACAGCCCCGAATGTGTATAGCATATTTGCAAATCCAAGCACTTGAATTCTTGCAATATTGAATCTAGGTATCCATACTCATCCTGACATGCGATGATCACTTGAAACGATTGCTCCGAACTATTAACTAATGAGCCTAAAAAACCTCTAATCAAATCTATACGATGCCCCTTTGTGGCTACAATAAGAGAGAATATCATTTAAACAGAGTATCATAATCTAGTCTAGGGAATACTTCAAGTTTTCCGCCAGCGGTGGCATTAAAAATGGATCTACCATCGTTTTCATAAACTGTCTTGGCGAGCTTATAATACTTGAGTACGTTATGCAGCTTTGGATCATGCCATACTTTACCTTTTCCAAAATAGTCCTTATGAAAATGATTAATATCATCCCCAGCACTCGTAATCTTATTCCCTTTAATCGAATCCTCTTTGGGTATAGTATATGAAAAATCCATCCCAATGAGGTATACCTCTTTGAAGCCCATAAAATAAGCGAACTGCAAACTGATCATCGTTACACTTTGGCCACAAAACGCTCTTTGCGCAACATTAGGTGAAAACTGAGGAAACTCAAAAAACTCTGAACTTTCTTCGTAAAACGAACGGTTCATATTGAAGAAATAGGTACAGTTGTCTCGCTTAACTTTCCGCTTGTAGAGAGAAGGAAAGAACTTATAGTTGGCCTTATATGCATTTACTTCTTGAATATTGTCATTCAAAAATGCGGTATCCTCAACCATATAAAAAGTAGGTATAAAACCATCATCTTTGGTCTTATAGAAAATACCATTAAACCCAAAAGAATACTCGTCTTTGAGTTTCCCCAGATCGAGTTTGTTGAGTGATGGACCATTTCCTACAATAAAACATCTCTCTCCTTCAAATTTATTCTTGAGACTCAAAATCTTTTTTTTGTCGTATCCAAACAACAAACCAGGTTCTATCAGTATCCTCGAAGGCAGAACAGATTTATAAACCTTTCTCTTCAAATTAACTAGCATTCAATATACTTTTTAAGCGCATTTCTATTAATTCCATTCCAAGGTCGCTGAGATGAATATTATCACAAGTATATTTTTTCACATCTTCAGGAGACCAGTTTGTAAAATCTATTTTATTTTTCTCATGCAAATAGCGACACATATCAATACTAAAATCATTTACTAGATCGATATTTTGTGGCCTTTCTCTTCTGTAATTTCCCCTCCAATTGTTGATAACCGGATTGCACGAAATCCATATGAAATTAGGGATTTTATTTAGCTCCTCCGCTACTCTCTTTAGCAAGCTCCTTTTTAGAATTGATGCGGTATTTTCCTTCTCAAATTTCACATCATATTCAGTTACATTATATAAATCAGAATAGAACTCACTTCCAAATACATTTTCAATTTTATGCTTTTTAAATTCTATAACTTGTTTTGCTTGAGAGGCTGCTCTAGGAGAAAAATCCACCACTCCCAAATGTCCTATCACTGCAATATAATCTACTCTCCCTAGCTGATTCTTATATAAGAATAGAAAATCAAAAATGGTTGTGTGCTTTTCGGGACACACATAGATGTCAGCATTATATTTCCTTTTGATCCCTGAAACATAGCTATTCCAAGGGGCCTTCCTATTTCGCCATTTTGTAATCTCAAAGCCTCTAGAGTCAGTAAAAATCAGAACTCTCTTCTTTCTGAAGTTGACCATCTTCCAAAAAAAAATATCAATTCTACTAGCAATGATAACAATTACATAAAGCACTTTTCTCATATTATTTTTCATAGAGTATTGTTTTTACCGCTTTCTTATTTAAGTGGATACCAATTAACACAGCTGCTGGAAACATGACATAGGGTATAACAGATATGTCATTTCTTAGTAGAGTGTAAATAATGGATGCAATAATAATTGAATACAAACAATATATAGAATAGTGCGACACGTTATTAGACATCATAATGGCTTGAGAATTCATGGAATTCAGTCGCTCTATCATGGATAGCATGCCAAACACTAGGATAAGGTAAGTTGACAAAAGCTTGGTATTGGAGTTTATGAGTTCAAGCGCCCAGTTTCCTAAAAATCCCAAGATAAGGATCCCTATCAGCAACAAAACCAGGACATTTATTTGTCTAAATCTTATCTTCTTTAGTAGATAGGTTCTTCTTATTTCCTTTCTCTTAAAATCTCTTATGAAAGTCGGCAGCCGGGTATAAAACGGTGCCCAAGAGAACTCGTTGATAATACCCAGCAGCCTATTAGTAAGCAAGTATGATGACGAGACATCTACTGATGTTCTATTGGCTATAATTATACTAATTACCCTATTGAGGCCCACTGAAGACAAAGAAATAAGGCCTGCTCTCCAAGTAGGAGCCCAAATTTCAACAACAGCCTTGAGGTTCATTTCAATATTAAACCTGATGTACTCATCACTTACTAGATATCTAGCTATAAAATAATCTTTGAAAACGTACAAAATCATAACTGCATAGTATACAGCCATAAAATTTGTGAATGAGGGTGAAAACAACTTAAGGTACAAGACCAATATGATGCCAACAATCAGATAAGCGGCTCCATTTATCCAATACACCTTTACAATGTGGCCAAAGCCTTTAAGTACAGAATCAATACGCTTAAACTGAATAGAGAAGAATACATAAAAACTTGGAATCATGACGGTGCTGAGGTAATCTGTAATTTGAACATCCAACTCATCATTTGTGCTGAATGAAAAATACAATGTACCGATACAAACCACCAAACCGATGAGTCCTACCAAAAGAAATATGCCATTTGAGGCACTCAAATATTGTAGGTAGATCTTTTTATCCAATGATCTTGAATGATGATAGGACGAATACCTTAATAGGGTTGTAGTAAAACCAAAATCCAGAAACTGGGTAAGTCCAGTGACACTCGAAACCAAATACCAAGTGGTAATGTATTTAGGCTCATACTGAGAAAGCAATATGGGTGTAAGAACCAATAATGTTAACATTTTTACACCCGTGTTAAACCAAGAAGAGAAAGAAGGTGAGCGAAGATTAAATTTCATTATTACTAACAAACTTCTATTTGTTCAGAAAGATTAGATTTGTAAAAAAAAAAATGATCTTAAGAGAGATTGGAAAACTTACAATTAGCCAGATTATAGAATATTGCTTAGGGCATGTCAAACCACTTGTCATCACTGTGTTGATTGGAGGTGTTATTGGAGTATCGATCTCATTCCTATGGCCAAAGGAATATATGTCCAAAACTACAATGGTTACTACCTCAAATAGTTCGAGTTTTGGAGGAGGTATTGCAAGTCTTGCTAGTATTACTGGGTTTAACTTGAGTACTGGGTCTCAATCAGGCATCAGCCCTAACATTTATCCCCTTATTTCGAAAAACGTGAAGTTTCAGATAGAGCTTTTAAATATGGAACTGGATTCAACCACTGGAGTTACCTATAAAGATCATCTGGAATCAAGACGAACAAATCCCTTTTCTTGGTTAAAGGCCAATACAATTGGGCTTTATGGCAGATTAAAAAAAGAGTCACAAGATGATAAAGAAACATTTGCCAAAAGTAGCGAGGATATTGATTCTTCTGAACCTATCAAAATCAGTTACAAAATTCAAGACCTGCTAAAAATCATTAGCAATGAAGTTCAGGTCAATTGGAATGACAGAGAGCAATACATTGAGATCAAGGTAAAAGATCAAAATCCGATTGTGGCAGCGGCCATAACAAAGTTTACGAAGGATAAGCTTGAGCAGTTCCTTATTAAAATTGAGACAGAAAAAACATTGTCATTTTTGGAATTCATTAATGAAGAGTATCAAAAAAAAGAAAAAGACTACATCAGTGCTGAAGAAGAATTATCCTCCTTTTTAGATCAAAATAAATCCCTTTCTAGTAACATAGCTCAACTCGAACGAAGAAGACTAGAGCAAAAAAGCTCACTGTATTACTCGGTTTTCCAAGAAGTCGCGAATCAAAAAGCACAAGCAGAAATAGAATATCAAAAGAAGTTACCAATATTCACAGTAATAGAAGATGTCAAAGTACCATTAGACAAGGTGGGGCCTAATAGGATTTACTGGTTCGTTAGCTTCGGTTTTCTTTTTGGCTTTATTTGGTTGGTTCTAAGATTACCTATACTTATACGGTCATCCGCAGATTGAGTTAGACATTATTTACATGTGTAAGGTAGGTGTTAAATATCATTTAGCACTGAGCTAATTCCTCCATCTAAGCTTAGATTTGCCCCATTTATAAAGCCACTATCATTAGATGCCAGAAATAAAGCCAACTTCGCCACCTCATCTGGATGACCGATTCTTTGAGAAGGGTGAAGCCCTTTCAGAGTATCTAAAGCCCCCTCATTACCTCTAAACCCCGCTTTGAGCATATCAGTTTCTATGGCAGCTGGACTTATTGCATTGACTCTTACTCTTCCCGATAAGTCTACAGCCATTGATTTTGTCAGCCCTACCAATGCGCTTTTACTTGTCGCATAAGAAACAAACTCCTTTTTAGTAAGCTGGTGATGTATACTTGCAATATTTATAATGCAACCCTTATTCTTTTCTAGAAAAGGTAAAGACCATTGACTTAACAACATTGGAGCAGTAAGGTTAATGTCTAATGTATGCTGCCAATCTTCAATACAAATCTTATCAAACGAGTCAATTATTTGTACTGCTGCATTATTAATCAAAACCAAAAGATTGTTAGCAACTAGACCTAGTTGACTTAAACACTCCTGTTGATAGACTCTGTCATGAGGAAACCTAGATAAGTCAAATGTTAAAAGTTCATCACAGCTATGAGGTTTTTCCTTCGCTAGTTTATCTATACCAACAACAAAAAAACCATTTTCCTTAAATACACTACAAATACTGCTACCGATGCCTCCTAAAGCTCCTGTTACAATTACACTCCTTTTCATAACCTTCCCTTTAGTCCTAGAGATTCCAACAAGTTATTTATGGTACTCTTATGAACACTCTCCCATGCAAATGGGCTACTATTAGTATTGTGAGGTGCCAACATTACTTGATCCATTTTCATTAAAGGGCTATCATAAGGTAGTGGCTCTTCTTCAAAAACATCCAATGCCGCACCACGAATCTTGCCCTCAGAAAGTGCCTTAACTAAAGCTTCTTCATGTACTAGAGGCCCTCTAGCCGAATTGATCAAGACCGAGTTGGATTTCATCATATTGAAAGCATCTTCATTCATCAAATGAAAGCTAGTTTCATTAAGGTCACAATTCAAGCTAACATAGTCGCTTTGTTTAAGCAACTCTTCAAATGACACCACTTTAAGATTCAGCTCAATAATCAAGTCCGTCGGAATTGGTATGATATCATGTGCCACTAGATTCATACCAAAGGCCTTCGCTTTTCTTAACACACTTTTACCAATATTCCCAACACCAATGACACCTAATGTAGCCTCATGCAAAGCATGTCCTGAAATCTTCTTCCATTCTCCAGATTTCATAGCTTTATCCATAAAAGATATATTCCTAGCAAAATTGAGAATATAGGCTAGAACAGAATCGGATACAGGAACAGTAAAAGCATTTGGAGTATTTCTAACTACAATTCCTCTTTTATTACACTCCGACTTATTAATGGAGTCGATACCAGTGCCCCATTTTGAGATCACTTTCAGCCGCTTAGCATGATCCAATACCCTTTCAGTGAAACGATCGTCACCACAAATAATTCCATCAATATCCTCAATGTACCTGAGGAGGTCTTCTTCTTCAAGCCTTTCGTTTACTTCAGGAAGAATGATATCGATGTTATTTGATTCGAGAAAAGACCTGAATCTATCGATAAATGGAATCATATATGGGGCAGAAATAAGTACTTTATATGTCATAAACTTAATTTGTGAAATTCATAATAGACTCGGCTAACACCCAAGTGTCCTGATCATCTATATCTACAGATTCAAGTCTAGGGGTTTCATATAAAAAAGGCCTTTCTCCTATGCGAGAGCCTGTAGTTAAAAAACTCTCTTTCGAAAATATGTATAGGCAAGAGTTTTCTTCATATAGCACCGGTAAATCCTGTGTCCTAATCAATACATTAGGGTCATGATTAAGTGGTTCTAATTTTGAATTAAAAAAGCGGGACTGAAATCTATTCACTGAAAACAAACTATCATATTTTCCTTCTCTTTGCAACCTAATAAAAGTATCAATCGCGTTGTTAAACGTAGACTCCTTTATTAGAGGATTGGTAGTATGGGTCATTAAATAAAATTCTGAATCTACTGCCTCTATGTCGTCTGAAAGCACTTTATTCATCGAAACAAAGTCACCTCTGATCTCATCCCTTCGCTCTCTTAGTAAAACCTTTGGGTGATTTAGAATTTCATACTTACGATTTAGCAACTCTACAGAGTCTGTATTGATAATGACCAAGTCTATGGCTTCTAATGTAATCAGATTTTCTAAAGTCCATTCAAACAGTGGCTTCCCTTTAAAAAGCTTAAAATTTTTACCCTTAATACGCTCACTATGAGCCTTCATCGGCAAAAGTGCAGTACACTTATATTTTTTCATCAAAGCTCTTCCTTTTTATAGAGTATAGGCAATTTCAATTCTACTTGATGGTATTCTTTCTTTATCAAAACTATTTCTTCTGGAGTTGTGCCATTCAACGCAAACATGTCCCAGTGAGTAGGTATCATTGTTTTAATACCTAACTCCTGTGACCATTGAAAAGCTTCCCTCAAGGTCATATTACCTATGATACCTAACTCCTCTCTAAAAAAATTTCTTTCGTTTACTGGCATAAAGCCAATCTCAATATCTGATGTTAAAAACGATTCAATTTCTCTATTGGGAATAGTATCACCCGGATGATACAGTCGATTAGTGCCCACTTGCATGATGTACCCATTGAATTCTGATAAACCATCTTCAATATTAAGCTCGGTATGAGCAGAAGGTATTGTCAAAATGCTGACGTTTTCTGAAAGGCAAATTTTGTCACCGATTTTCGGCACAATTGGAGTAAGCCCTGGAAAACTCTGACCAATAATTTCAGCACTTTTCCAATCACAAATGATTTTCATGTTAGGATTCTGCTCTAATAGAATAGCCAAAGATTTAGGGTCACAGTGATCCTCGTGAGCATGAGTAATGAGACAGTATTCAAGATCAGAAACGTCTATCTTCTTTTCATCGAATATGAATGTTCTGACAAACTTTTCACCATACTGCTCCTCTACAAAAGAAGTGAAATATGGATCAATGATCCAACGAAGCCCTTCATAGGAAAATAAAAAACAAACTTGACCTAAAAAGGTATAGTTCAGGCAAGAACTCATGAAGGATAAAAGTATTTATTTTTTGTGTTTTTAGAAACCTTACGATGTATATGGTTACCCTTATATGAACCTACATACTGATTGAACCTAAACCGCCAGACAGAAAGAAAGTTTTTGAAAAACACCCTCCTTTTAATACTCTCTCTCCAATCTTTGAAAACACCGCTGGTTATAAATTTTATAACGTCTATAATGCTCAATTGTACTTCCGGCATAATTTCTTTTAATGCATAAGCCTCTCTCTCATAACGAGTTCTCACTTTGCTCCAAGTCTCTTCGTGAATGTGATATACACTTGCTGATGAAATATATGCGACTTTCATGCCTTTTAAAAAAAAGTGTTTTGACCAATCCATATCTTCAAGGCCTGTTAGTTCCTCATTAAATGGATACTCTTCCCATAAACACTTTCTGATACAGCTATTAGCATTGTTACTAAAAAAATCATCTTGAGGATTTTTATCTTCATCAGGGAAGTATTTTTTAAAAAGCATCTGCTCACTGAACTTTGACCACTCAACACCTTCTTGCTTACCGTAGCTCATCGCAATATTATCATCTTCAAAAGGAGCTACTAAGTTGTCAATCCAATTTTTATCAACTGGAATACAGTGCGCAGATATGAAAATCAGATATTGACCACTTGCAATTTTACATCCATAATTAAGTGATCTTCCGAATGAAAAATCCGACTTTTTAATATGAACCAATATTAAATCAAACTCTTTAGCAATTGCCAAGGTTTTATCCGTGGAACCAGAATCAACTAATATAACCTCAACTTCACAAGAAGTTTGTTGATTGAAAATAGCCTCCAAGCATTCCCTGATATATTTTTCTTCGTTATATGAACGTATTACAACACTAACTTTAGACATATTACTGTGTAAGATTCCTTAGTTTGACAACCTGTCGACAACCAAAGCCAAAGTGGCTACAGAACCCGCTGCAGCAATTATTGCTTGAAAATTTAATGGTTGTCTTTCAGGCTTCCTGCTAACAAAAATAGTAGACCCGGGCTCAACTTTTGGATAGAACTTAAAAAACAAAAATCTTCTTGTTTGTTTTCTTCTACCATTGGGATACTGCACATAACTGCGTCCCTTCTTAGCAGTAGAAGTAAAACCACCCGCATCATTGATATAATTTTTAAACCTGAATGTCTCATCATATCTCACATTAAGTGGTGAAATAACCTCACCGGCTATCCTAACCGTTTCTAACTTAGAGGGAATCGATATTACATCTCCCTCTTTGACTATGAAATCATATTTAGAACCCGGTTCGTCCAATATTTTTACTAAATCTAATACTGTGGGTTCTTCTTCCCTAATCTCAACGTCTCTTATCAAAGAATCCTGATCCTGAATGTCCTCCACGATCTCTCGTTTAATCCTGCTACCTATAACATCCCCCTCACTTTCGGGTGCCACTTTATTCTGAATCTTGTTCAAACGCTCTATTAGTCTGGTTTGGCTAATGTTCTTTAGGGCCGATTCATCGCTCAAAAGCTTAGCACGCAACTGCTGCAGATGCTCCTGAGAAATTTGGTCGTTGGACTTGGAAGAAGAAAACTCAGTTTTTCTAATGAGTATTGCTCCCTCAGGATATGCGTAGGTTGTTAAACCTTGGGCCCTTTTAAGAATATCTGATATACGCTCATCTTTCCTACTGATTGAATAAGTTCCTGGCGCTATCACCTCTCCTTCAACCGTCACTTGCTGTTGAATCGTATAGCCAGGTGTCTTTCTAACATAGACCTGATCGAAAGGCTGCAATAGCAAGTTTCTATCTTCTCCGCTAAGTGAGAGCGACTTATCAATTTGAAGGGTTATAATTTCTGCCATGGTGTTTAAAGAGGGGTTCTTATTTCTCCTTGATATCTCAATCATGGCACCAGATGCACCCTCGGTGAGCCCCCCAGCTAAAACAATTAAATCCTGAACCGTCATTTGTTTAAAAAACGGATATACCCCCCCTTCAAGAACCTCTCCGGATATCTGTACAATATATTCCTCTTTGAGGGAATATATGGAACTTATACTGACGATGTCTTCCCTCACTAACGGAATATCCGGAATGTTGCCTGACATTAATTTACCCAAATCAATCGGTATTACATCCTGAGAGAAATCCTCGTTCATACGATATATTGTGGCTCTATTCATAAAGGCATCTCCCCTCAAACCATCGGCCTTTTCTATCAACTGCTTCAACGTGAGCCCAGGTGTTAGCTCATATTCACCCTCTCTATATACCGCACCATCTATTTGAACTCTGTTTTTGTAGCGATCCAGAATAGGAGTTACGTGGTAAATGTCGCCATCTTGAGGTATAAATGTATCGAAACTATTGGCATTGACATCAATTACCTCACGCTCCTTTACCCCATTTCTTCTTGCCGTGATAAGCCCTTTATACGCTGTATTAGTAAAACCTCCGGCAAAGCCTAACAAATCTGAAAAACTCTCCCCTTCCAGCGTTTCATAGTAGCCGGGTCTCTTCACTTCTCCACTCAACTCAACTCTCGATTGATAAGGACGAACAATGATTACGTCACCACTCTTTAAGCGGAGGTTATTCTCTTGTATACCGTTGATGAGAAATTCATAAACATCTACTTTAGCAACCAACTTGTTGTTTCTTACCAGCTGAATATTGCGAAAAGTACCCTGCTTATTAGGCCCACCAGAAGCATATAAAGCAGTGAATACCGTGGATAAAGAATTGAGTACATAGTTTCCTGGTTGATGCACTTCTCCAACCACAGAAATATTAATAGACCTTATGTTTCCTAAACTAATTTGATAGAAAATACTTGGTGGGTTGCCAGCTTTAGCCAAAAGACCACTGTGGATTTGAGACAACCTATTTATTATCTTCTTTTCGGCCTCCTTGATGGTCAGTCCATTCAAATGAATTGGACTTAGGTTGTTCGGCCTAATCGTGCCTTCAGGTGAAATCTCCAGCCGTTCATACAGCTGTGTTGATCCCCATAAATCTATAATCACCTCGTCTCCAGGCCCTAGCACATAATCAGCAGGGGTAGGTATATTTAGGTTAGGAGCAAAAGTTAGGTTTTCCTTTTTAAACAGATCAAAGCCGAAAATCTTTTTCTCCTCATCAGACAACTCATTCTTAAAAGGTAGTTCTAAGTCACCTTCACTGAATTGTCCATTCTGTAAAGCTATATTAACCTTTCTACCCGATGCAGTTTGTTCAACCGCACCAGTCTTACTTCTGCCAAGACTATTTCTTAAATCCTCAACGCGCCTTCTGAGCTTAGCTATTTGCGATTCCGACATACCACGCTGCCGTGCCAATGCCTCAAGCTGCTGCTCAGTATACCCACTGCTTTCGACTTGACGCATGTAAGAAAGGATCTCCTCATCGGTAAGATCATCAATATTGATGGTTTTTAAGTCTTTGCCCATGAGCGACTGGGAAAAACCTTCGTTTGACACTACCTGAAGCAAAAGGACAAAGCTTATGAATATATATATGTGTTTTCTCATTAGCACTTTAAATGAACCGAACAATGGCACAAGGATAAATAAATTATGTCTCTTGAACTTTTAAAATTGAGATTTCTGCCTGCAACGAATAATTAAGGGATAAAATATTGAGAATAACTTTGTTACCCTTTCTCATCACTAATTCCCCAACCTCTCCCCTTAAAGGACCATCTTTCACTTCCAGTTTCTCTCCAATGGCATAATCCAGTCTTTTCGAAACCGCCCCAGGATGTTCCTCCAAAAACTCACGTATAGCTCGAATTTCAACATCTCTGATTACAACTGGTTTTTTGAGCCAGAAAACAGAGCTTACAATTCCTTGATCCTGCAAAATACATTGTCTCTCTGACTCATTAACATAAGCGAAGAGGTAGGAGGTGAAAACAGGTTCCTTTATTTTCTTCTTTCGATCGGACCATTGCTTTATTACTGTTCTGGTTGGGCAATAAACCTCATAACCTTCACCAGATAATCGTTCAGCTACCTTTTTTTCGTTACGCGGCTTGGTGTAAAATGCTGTCCAATATTTGTCAGGAGCCTCACTCATTCCAAAGCAATAAAAACTTATCAGACTCAAACTCCAAATCGTTCGATTCTGCTTCTGAATACACTAGGTATTGAATTTTTTTACTGGTGATATTTTCAACTTTATGTATTAAGTGTGTCAAATACACTCTATCAGGACTTCCAACAAAAACAAGGCTAATAATGTCTGATTGCATCCCTTTAGCCAAATCTCCTGTCAGATACACTCTTTTTAGGTCTCCAAGCTTTTCAATGACCTCTTCAACAACTGAATTTAAACCTGTTTGCTTTAACAGTATGCTTCTTACCTCGTTGAACAACGAGAAGCCCGCATTGGCACGATAATATTTCTTATTACCCACCAGTTCGCTCTTTACCATTCCAGCATCCTCAAAACGAGCTAGTTCAAGCCTTACAGAATTCGTGCTTTCATTAAACTCCTCGGCCAAGCCCCTTAAATAGGATTTACTCTCCGGATTCAAAAAAAGCCTTAAAAGTAGTTTAATGCGAGTCTTAGATGAAATTAGGGCTTCTAACATTATGGCTGGATACAGCTTCGCCCGGTCAGTCACAGGCGCAACCTAGCATTGAGTAGTAAAACTACTCAATATTAGATTTTCACAAAAATAAAGTAGAATATTTTTGATATCAACACATTAGTCAGGCTCTCAACCCTTACCGAAAGCTTAAGACTTGCTCGATAATAGTATTTTGCTGTTCCTCAGACATTTCTGTATGAATGGGTAATGAAATTACCCGTGAGCAAAGGTCCTCAGTGTTAGGCATATCTCCAGCCTTGTAACCGAAATATGAGTAGGCTCTCTGCAAATGGTTAGGAACAGGATAGTAAATCATTGACGGGATTTCCTTTTCGGCTAAGTGCTCCACCAAACCATTCCTATCAACTCCATCGGCTAATTTTAAAGTATATTGATGGTAAACATGTGTGCTAAAATTGGACTCCACGGGAGTGGTTATCCAACCGACCTTGGAAAAAGCCTGAGAATACTTCTGAGCAACTCTATAACGAGCCTCGTTATAGCCATCCAAATATTTAAGCTTTACCTTAAGAATAGCTGCCTGAATACTATCTAAACGCGAGTTTACCCCTATCGAATCGTGATAATATCTTTTGCTCTGTCCATGATTTACTATCATTCGGAGCTTTGCGGCTAAATCATCGTCATTGGTCATTATAGCACCACCATCACCATAGGCTCCAAGATTTTTGGAAGGAAAGAATGACGTTGCACCAGCATCTCCCATTGTACCGGCCTTAGCTATTCGCCCATCCGAGAACGTAAATTGAGCACCAATTGCCTGAGCAGTATCTTCAAATACTTTTAAGTCATGGTCCTCAGCAACCTTTAAAATTCTCTCCATATCTGCACACTGTCCATACAGATGTACAGGAACGACAGCAACCGACTTATCTGATATCTTCGCCTCGAGATCTTCAATGTCGATATTAAAGGTATCCGGATACACCTCTACAAATACTGGCTTAAGCCCGAGAAGTGCAATTACTTCCACAGTAGCTACATAAGTATAAGAAGGCACCAGAACTTCTGCCCCTTTTGGAAAGTCGTATGCCATCATGATCACCTGAAGGGCGTCTGTACCATTGGCACAAGGAATAACGTTTTTTACGTGTAGATACTTCTCAAGATTACTTTGAAAGTCATGAACCGCAGGCCCATTTATGAATGCTGAGGAATCCAATACCTCCTCAACTTCTTTTTTAATCTCTTCCTTTATTTTCTCGTATTGCCCAACGAGATCTACCATTCTTATAGGCTGCATTAGACTTTATAAAATTCTCGATACCATTTAACAAACTGACTTACACCATACTCTAATGGTGTTTGAGGTTTATAACCAAGGTTATTGACTAAGTCTTGCACATCGGCATAGGTTGCCGAAACATCACCTGCCTGCATGGGCATAAAATTTTTCTTCGCTTCCATGTCTAGAGTCTCCTCAATAATCCTTACAAAATCCATTAGCTTTACTGGTGAGTTATTACCAATGTTATATACGGTGTAAGGAGCCTTTGCAGTCCCAGGGTCAGGGTCTGCCCCACTCCAGTTCGGGTTCCCTTTTGGAGGATTGTCATTAACCCTAATTACACCTTCTACAATATCATCTATGTAAGTAAAATCTCTCGACATTTCCCCATTATTGAAGATGTTAATGGGCTTTCCCTCAAGAATGGCCTTAGTAAATAAGAAAAGTGCCATATCGGGCCTTCCCCACGGACCATATACCGTAAAGAATCTTAAACCCGTAGTCGGTAAGCCAAAAAGATGGCTATATGTATGAGCCATGAGTTCATTGCTTTTCTTACTGGCCGCGTAAAGGCTTATTGGGTGATCTACATTGTGATGAATTGAGAACGGCATGGTCTCATTCAACCCATAGACCGAAGAACTACTCGCATATGACAGGTGCTTAACTTCATTGTGACGACAAGCTTCCAAAATATTCACAAAGCCCACAATATTGCTATCAATATAAGCTCTTGGGTTTTCAAGGCTATACCGCACGCCTGCCTGAGCAGCAAGGTTAATTACTGTATCAAATTTTTCAGTTGCAAAAAGTCCATTAAGCTTTTGGTCATCTTCTAACTGAAGTTGGATAAAGCGGTAGTTGTCATGCTTAGCACTTTGTATAAGCTTTCCATACTCTATTTCATCAGCGTCAATACCTGTAATATTCAGACGCCCGTGTTTGACCCTTATGTCGTAATAATCATTTACGGAATCGAGCCCTACAACCTGATCACCTCTTTCTAATAGCTTTTGAGCGAGGTGAAAACCAATAAATCCTGCCGTTCCTGTTATTAATACTTTAGCCATTATAATCGAGCGGTAACTTTTTCTTTGGGTAAACAGGACTTAACGTCATAGGTAAGAGGACTACCCTCTAGCCTTTCAATTAACTCTAATGAGAACTGCTTATGAGCTACGGCCAGAACTACTCCTTCGTAATGCTCAGTAGTAAGAGTCTTCTCGTCAATTAACTCTAAGCCATATTCCTCTTGAACCTCTTCTTTGTTTGCCCATGGATCATAAACATCTACTGCGATGTCATAATCTTTTAATTCCTTAATAATATCTATTACTCTGGAATTACGAATATCAGGACAGTTCTCTTTAAAAGTAATTCCTAAAACCAGTACTTTAGACTTATTCACTACTCGACCAGCCTTCATAAGTAGTTTGACCATTTCGCTGGCCACGTAGGGGCCAATAGAATTGTTTAGCCTTCTACCTGCCAATAATATTTGAGGATAATAGCCTGCCTTTTTTGCTTTTTGAGCCAAATAATACGGATCTACACCAATACAATGTCCTCCTACTAAACCCGGCCGAAAAGGAAGAAAATTCCATTTTGTGCCGGCCGCTTCCAAGACATCTACAGTGTCTATGCCCAGCTTGTTAAAAATCATGGCCAGCTCATTTACAAAAGCAATATTGATATCTCTCTGAGAGTTCTCAATCACTTTAGCGGCCTCGGCTACTTTAATAGATGCAGCTTTGTAGGTTCCCGCTGTTATCACAGACTTGTATAGCTGGTCTACTCTTTCAGCAATTTCAGGAGTAGACCCCGAAGTTACTTTCAAAATCTTGGTAACGGTGTGTTCTTTATCACCCGGGTTGATTCTCTCGGGGGAATAACCACAGAAGAAATCTTTATTAAAGGTCAGGCCCGATACCTCCTCTAAAACTGGCACACAGTCTTCTTCTGTTGCACCAGGGTATACCGTTGATTCGTAGATAACTATGTCTCCTTTCTTAAGAACTTTACCTACGGTTTGAGATGCCTTTAAGAGTGGTGTCAAATCAGGGTTGTGATCATCATCAATGGGAGTTGGAACCGTAACAATATAGATGTTACAGCCCGATAAATCATCTAACTTGTTCGTGTTGAAAAGTCCTTTGGGGGACTCTACAGACGAAAGAACCGACTTCAAAAGTTCATCTTCTACTTCTAGGGTATGATCCTTACCATTATTGAGTTCGTCAATTCTTTCCTGATTAATATCAAAACCTATGACTTTGTATTTTTCTGCAAATGCAACTGCCAGGGGAAGACCAACATACCCGAGGCCAATTATTGCGATTTTGTCGTTCATGCGGAGTTTAAATCTTATTACAAATTAGAAACGTACACAACAGGTTGTTACTGTTCAATCTACGTTGCATGCAAATCTAGAAGAAAAATCCGGTCTCTTTAAGGAAGGAATCATAAATCATGATAGCAGTATTAAATCTGCTAACAGCTGTCTTACTTTGCTGAATAATTGTAAGGCTTAACAAATCATTCCAGCAGCCACTGTTTCGTTGGTATTTTCATCGACCAATATTAGAGCTCCCGTAGTTCGGTTTTCAGCGTACTTATCTGTTATCAAAGGTTTGTTTGTCCTGAGAGTAACGTTAATTATATCATTGACTGATACGGTATCGACACCTTCTCTCGTAAGTGAATTCACATCATACTTAAAGTTCAGGTTTTTAACGATAGCCTTAACCTCGTTGTTAGAGTGCATCAGGGTGTACTTAGACCACGGCTGAGGGCCTTTTCTGGAAAACCAGCAAAGTGTGGCTTCAATATCCTGCTGAAGTTTGGGAGACCCGGTTATTCCTGTAATCATATCTCCACGGCTCACATCAATATCATCGGCCAAGGAAACAACTACGCTCATTCCTGTACTGGCTACAGAAAGCTCTTCATCCATTAAATGAATCTGTTTAACTGTCGAAGTTTCACCCGAAGGAAGGACTACAACACTATCCCCTACTGCAAGTTGACCACCTGCCACCCGTCCGGCATAGCCTCTATAGTCATGGTAAGTATCATTTTTAGGCCTAATGACAGTTTGAACAGGGAAACGAACCGCAGCAGAAGTGGTTTTAGAAACATCTATTTGTTCCAAAGTAGAAAGGAGGGTTCTCTCTTCATACCAAGGCATATTTTCAGAAGAATTCACAACGTTATCCCCATGCAGTGCACTTATGGGTATGAACGAAATCCCTTTTACATTCAGTTTGCTGGCAAAACGCGCATACTCTGATTGTATGGATCGGAAAATCTCCTCGTCATAATTCACTAAATCCATCTTGTTGATACAGACTACCAAATGGGGAATTTGTAAAAGGCTAGCAATGTAGCTGTGCCTAAAAGTCTGCTCCACAAGTCCCTTTCGTGCATCGATTAAAATGAGAGCTACATTGGCAGTCGAAGCACCTGTAACCATGTTTCTGGTATACTGAATATGTCCGGGTGTGTCGGCAATGATAAACTTCCTTTTGGGAGTTGCAAAATATCTGTACGCCACGTCTATTGTAATACCTTGCTCCCTTTCATCTTTCAGGCCGTCTGTTAACAGCGCCAAATCTGTATGATCCAGACCACGCCTTTTACTGGAGTTTGCCACATGCTCTAACTGATCTTCAAAGATGGATTTACTATCATAAAGCAATCGGCCAATTAATGTGCTCTTACCATCATCTACACTACCTGCGGTTGTAAAGCGCAGTAACTCCATGTCCAAATACGAATTCTCCATTAGAAATATCCCTCCTTTTTTCTGTCTTCCATCGATGTTTCCGAGCGCTTATCGTCCGCTCTGTTCCCTCTCTCTGTTTGTCGTGCAGCAGCTACTTCCATAATCACTTTCTCCAGCGTATCTGCTTCAGATTCAATGCCCCCTGTTATTGTTATGTCTCCTAAGGTCCTAAACCTCACTTTCTTGTTGTGTATGGTTTCTTCTTCTCCAACATGTAGATGCTCTGAAACAGGGAGCCAAGTATTGTTACGCCAAATTACATCGCGATAATGGGCCAGGTATAGCGATGGTATTGCAATATTTTCCGCTAGTATATATTGCCACACATCCATCTCTGTCCAGTTAGATATGGGAAAAACCCTGAAGTGTTCCCCCTTGTGTTTTTTCCCATTGAAAATATTCCAGAGTTCAGGCCTTTGATTTTTAGGATCCCATTGTCCAAAGTCATCTCTATGCGAAAAGAAGCGCTCTTTGGCTCGTGCCTTTTCTTCATCGCGCCTGGCTCCACCCATTAGCGCATCGAACTGATGTTCCTCAATGGTATCTAATAGAGTCGTTATCTGAAGCCAGTTCCTTGAAGCATCTTTGCCGGTTTCTTCTTTAACCCTGCCTTGATTAATGGATTGCTGCACAGAACCTATAATAAGGTCTACACCCAATTGCTCAACCAACTCATCTCTAAATTTTATGGTCTCAGGAAAGTTATGTCCGGTGTCGATGTGCACAAGTGGAAAGGGTATTTTAGCCGGCCAAAAAGCTTTTTTAGCCAAATGAGTAACTACAATTGAGTCTTTTCCTCCTGAAAAAAGTATGCCTGACTTTTCGAACTGAGAGAAAACCTCACGTATAACATAAATGGCCTCTGCCTCAAGCTCTTTCAAGTGATTGAAGTGCGAGGTACTCTCCTTAAGGCTTATTCTTTCTATTTGTTCTATATCTCCTACCATTTTTGTAGACTATTAGAGTCTGCAAACATAGTATATATTTGCAATCAATTGACAGTATGAGAGAAATTTTAACACTTGTATCTAAAGAATTTCGTTCTGAATGGCGGCAGAAGTATGCTCTGAACGGAATGATACTCTACCTAGCATCAACCATTTTTGTCTGTTACATGAGTTTTAGTCTAAAAACAGGCACTATTCATGCACTAAGCTGGAATGCTCTTTTCTGGATAATTATTCTCTTTACAGCGGTAAACTCTGTAGCAAAAAGCTTCATTCAGGAAGCCGATGGCCGAATGCTGTATTATTATTCTTTAGTAAAACCTGAGTCCATTATCCTATCTAAGATCATATACTACTCGCTATTAATGATGGGCCTCTCCTTAATTGGTTTATTCTTCTATTCGATGGTTATGGGCAACCCGGTAAATGACCTTGCTATGTTTTTGTTGACCATAGTGTTGGCCTCTTTTGGTTTAGCAACTGCCCTTACCATGCTTTCCGGAATAGCTTCTAAGGCCAGCAACAGCAGCACACTTATAGCGGTACTCAGCTTTCCGGTGATCATTCCCATGTTGCTGCTCATTATCCGATGCTCCAAAAATGCACTTGATGGAATTGAACGCTCTGTCTACACCGATCAGTTGCTTACTCTCATTGCCATAAATGCCATTGTTGTTGCGGTTTCCTACCTGTTATTCCCCTATCTTTGGCGATCATAAGCAAACGGTAGTTGACCATGAAAAAGAAGTGGTGGAAAGTACTCTGTATAGTTCTCCTTATCTACTCTATACTAGGCGCTCTTTTATTCGATGCCCCGCGACTGGCCATTCTAAATGAAACTATACGAAACCTGCATTTTCATGTCACTATGTGGTTTGCCATGATCATTCTGTTGGTTACCTCGGCCATTTATGCCATTAAGTATCTGCGCTCCAATCGGATTGACCACGACACTCTTTCGGCAGAGTTTGCCAATGCCGGAGTATTGTTTGGCATTCTGGGTATAGTAACTGGTGCTATTTGGGCCAATTTTACATGGGGCGAACCTTGGAGTGGTGATGCCAAGCAAAACAGTAGTGCCATAGCATTACTCATCTACCTGGCTTATTTGGTACTTCGTAACTCCCTTGAAGATCAGCAGCAAAAGGCTCGGGTAAGTGCTATATATAATGTCTTTGCTTTTGCCGCCCTTATACCACTACTGTTTATTCTACCCCGTATGACAGACAGCTCCCTACACCCGGGCAATGGTGGCAATCCGGGCTTCAACGCTTATGATTTGGACAGCCGGCTCCGCATGGTTTTTTATCCGGCTATTCTGGGCTGGACCCTTCTGGGTGTTTGGCTTGTATCTCTCAGAGTGCGTATTAAAAGAATTAAAATGGCTTTAGAAGACTAAAATCATGAAAAAACACCTTGTAACCCTCTTCCTACTTATCTCTTTAAGTTCATTTGCTCAGAATGGAGCCTACAGTATTAACCCCGAAGACTACAACAATACCTCTGTAGAAATGGCAGATGTAATGCGGTCTAATGGAAAGATCTATGTAGTGGTGGCTGTAGTAATGACGGTCTTTCTGGGCCTTATTATTTACACCATCTCGGTAGACCGTAAAATCTCCCGTCTCGAAAAGGAGGTTTTCAGTGAAAAAGGTTAATTCTTAGGCGTTTGTGTTGTACTTTTGCGCCAGTTTAAGCAACCGAGGAGGAGATGAAAAAATCTAGTATAATTGGCCTGGTGGTTATTGCCATTGCTGTGGCTATAATTATTTCGACAGCAGGTGATGCCAGCTCTTACGTTACGTTCGATGAGGCCTATGCCATGGCCGCCAACGGAAAAGCCGAATCAATCCATGTAGTGGGAGAGCTCAAAAAAGCCCCTAACGGCCAGGTGGTTGGCGTTCAGCCAAGTGAAGACATGCTATCGGTAGAGTTTATTTTGGTTGATGATAACCAAAAAGAACAAACCGTTTACCTCAATCAGCCCATGCCTTCAGATCTGCTCAAGTCGGACAAAGTAGTGGTTATTGGAGGCTATAAGAACGATATGTTCATAGCCGATAAGGTATTGCTCAAGTGTCCTTCTAAGTACGAAGAGACTTCGCTCTAAGAACTGCCGAACACTGTAACCCATAGGCTATAATTTTCGTGGTCTATGCCGTCACTATCCCTCTTAAAAGGACATTGGTTCACAGAGAGGTGTTAAACCATAACTCCCAACAGATAACCCTAAACTTTAGCTCTTGATTTCAGCAACTGTTCATACCACTATCGGCAACATTGGTCACCTGTTGGTAATCGTCTCTTTTGTTGCCTCAATTATTGCGGCTTTTGCCTACGGAAAAGCCTCCCTAAACAATGAGATAGGCAATACTGACTGGATTAAATTTGGAAGAGCCTCTTTCTGGACTCACGGCTTGGCCGTTTTAGGAACCGCTGTTACCCTTTTTCTCATAATCTACAATAACTACTTTGAGTATCATTACGCCTGGTCTCACGCCTCCAAAGATCTCCCTGTTCATTATATGATTGCCTGTTTTTGGGAAGGACAGGAAGGAAGTTTTCTAATTTGGTCTGTATGGAATGCGCTTCTTGGCTTCATTCTCATAAAGACCAACAAAAAATGGGAAGCTCCTGTAATGACGGTGTTCGCCCTCGTTCAGGCATTCTTGGCTTCAATGATTTTAGGCGTGGTTATTGGCGACCTTAAAATCGGCTCATCACCTTTTTTGCTCCTTCGCGATGTAATGAATGAACCCGTATTTCTGGTTAACCCAAACTATGTTCCTGAAGACGGTACGGGCCTTAACCCATTGCTTCAAAACTACTGGATGGTAATACATCCACCAATGACTTTCCTCGGATTTGCCTGTACACTCATCCCTTTCTCTTTCTGTATTGCCGGGCTATGGAGAAAAGACTTTAAAGACTGGATAAGACCCGCTCTGCCCTGGACTATTTTCGGTGGAGTAATACTGGGTACGGCTATCGTTATGGGCGCCTACTGGGCTTATGAAACGCTCAATTTTGGAGGATATTGGAACTGGGATCCTGTAGAAAACGCAGTGTATGTACCCTGGCTAGTGTTGATAGCCAGCATGCACACTATGATTATCTTTAAAAAGAACCACACGGCTCTAAAAACTTCCATTGTCTTAGTGATTGCTACTTTCATACTTATTCTCTACGCCACCTTTTTGGTGAGAAGCGGTATACTTGGCAATACATCGGTACACTCTTTTACCGACCTGGGTCTTTCCGGCCAATTGCTCATATACCTGCTATTCTTTTTGGTGGCGTCTATTGCCATTGCTGCAAGAGTTTGGAGCCAGCTCCCAACCTCAGACAAAGAAGCCTCTGCTTACTCGCGAGAATTCTGGATCTTTATTGGGGCCCTGGTGCTTTGCCTGATGGCTTTCCAGGTTTTGGTACCTACCTCTTTTCCTGTATTCAACGCAATTGTAGAGTTCTTTGGCGGAGTATCTTCACTGGCCCCTCCTGCCAATCAGGTAGAGTTTTACTCCCAATGGCAGGTTTGGTTCGGGATAGGAATAGCCTTGCTTTCAGGTACCGGTCAATTCTTCTTCTGGAAGAAAATGGATAAGGAAAAGCTAAAATCAGCTATGACTTTCCCCGTGCTTATTTCCCTTGTTATTTCGGCACTCATTTTTGTTTTAGAAGACATTTACAACCCAGTATATATTGTTGTGCTTGTGGCCGGAGTATACTCCGTTGTTTCTAACCTTAAAATTATGCTCGATCTCGTGCGCTCCGGAAGTTATAAGCTCACAGGAGGATCAATAGCTCATATTGGTATTGCCATGATGTTGGTAGGCATTATGTTTTCCGAGGGCTACTCTCGTATAATTTCTAAAAACACCACCATTATCAGCCGTAATTTTACTGAAGAGCAAAACACCAACAACGTAGTGCTGTTCTTGAATGACCCCAAGCCCATGGGGGGATACTCTTTGCTCTACAAAAGTGAAGGACTCAAGGCCGAAGGCATTCCGGGTTATGTAAAAAAATCTTGGCTCGACAATACTGAAAATTCTCATTACAAGATTACCCGGGCTGACATTGTAGTAGATGGTACTACTTATGCCCAAAAAGGCGATACTTTATACTTCCGTACTCCGGAAAACACCTACCATGAGATTGAATACACCTCTCTGAATTCTGGCAAGAAATTCACGCTCTTTCCCAGAACGCAGGTAAACGATGAAATGGGACAAACCATTGTTTCTCCCGACATTAAAAAGCAGTGGAACAGAGACTTGTATACCTATGTAGCACTTCAGTCAGACTTTGACGATGAAAACACAGTGTGGAGTGAAAAAGACATACATACCATTCGCCCCGGAGAAAGGTTTTTCATAAATGACTATGTAGCCGTTTTTCAAGGGCTTGAACGACTGCCCCGAGTAAACTACTTAACTATGGGGCCTAATGATGCAGCAGTTAAAGCCAATATTGAGGTGTTTGTTGAAGAAGGAGAAAAACTCTATCTGGAGCCTAAGTTCATTATTAAAGATAAGAACGTGGGCCGGCCACCCGAAGTAAATCAAGAAATAGCCTCAAGGGTAACCTTGGAAAACATTAACCCGGAAGATGGCTCGATAGAACTGGGCATAGAAACTACTCAAAAGGACTGGATCATCCTTCAGGCCATTGAAAAGCCTCAGATTAACATTCTTTGGATAGGTACCATTGTGATGATTATTGGTTTTATTGTGGCTACCAGAAGAAGGTACATTGAGTTTGCCAAGATGCGCGATAAGGGTATGGCCTAATTTACCCAACCTTTTCTCGGTGTCAACAAGCTCTAGTCTTACCCGGTAATACGGGTGTTTTTTCTCATTCTTAAACTCAGTGACACTTAAAGCACTTGCTGTTTAAATAATGTCATTTCCGGTTGCTTCCATTTTTCTCTATTTTAAAAGAGCTAAATAGGGTTTATGAGCAACAGAAGATCATTTTTTCGAAAGACATTCCTTACGGCCGGAAGCCTGTCTCTGACTACATTTTTTCAGAAGTCATTGGCCGAAGACGTATCAGACGCATTAATAAGTCTCAATAACCTTTTGCCTGAAAGGGCTGCACAAGACGAAGAGCTCTGGAAACGTATTCAGCAAGCCTATACAACCTCAAGCAGCATTATTAATTTAAATAATGGAGGAGTGAGCCCGCAGCCTAAAGTTGTTCAAGAGGCTGCCAATAGATTTTACGCCTATTGCAATGAAGCCCCCTCGTATTATATGTGGCGCATACTCGACCAGGGAAGAGAACCCCTTCGAGCTAAACTTGCACACCTGGCCGGAACTGATGCCGATGAACTGGCCATCAACAGAAACACAACCGAAGCAATTAATACCGTCATTTTTGGACTTAATTTAAAACCGGGCGATGAAGTAATTCTCACTAAATATGATTACCCAAACATGATGAACGCCTGGAAACAGCGCGAAAAGCGAGACGGTATAGTGTTAAAATGGCTAGACTTTGATATTCCTATTGAAAGTGATGAAGAGGTTATTAAAAAGTATAGAGAAGCCATTACTCCAAAAACCAAAGTTCTACACATTACGCACATCATTAACTGGACAGGTCATATTATGCCCGCCAGGAAACTCTGCGATTTAGCCAGAGAAAACAACCTCTATTCTATAGTTGATGGTGCTCACTCTTTTGCTCATCTCGATTTCAAGATTGGCGACTTGGGTTGCGACTTCTTTGGTACAAGCCTGCACAAATGGCTATGCGCCCCCTTTGGTACCGGCCTCTTATACATCAACAAAAACAAGATCAAAGACGTATGGCCACTGCTCGGAGCACCAGAAGGGCAAGAAGATAACATCCGTAAGTTTGAAAACATTGGTACGCGCTCTTTCGCCATAGAGCAAGCTATTGGTTCAGCTCTAGACTTTCACCAGGCCATTGGTTCGGCCAGAAAGGAGGCCCGTCTTAAATATCTCAAACAGTACTGGGTAGATCAGGTGAAAGATGTAGACAGGGTAAGGTTCTACACCTCCGCCAAACCGCAGTTCAGTGGTGCCCTTTTCAACTTTGGTATTGATGGAAAAGATGCCGGGCCAGTGCATAATTCTCTATTCAATACGCATAAGGTGCATACCAGTCCGGTGAAGTATGAGAAAGTGAACGGACCAAGAATCACACCTCACGTTTACACTACCAAATATGATCTGGATAGGCTGGTTGAGGCAATAAATGTTGCAACGAAATCATAACTAGCCCATGGTTTAAACCATGGGCTAATTGATTGGCCAATATTCGTGAAACCATTTCAATGGTTTTGTTAAATTCATTGGAAAACACGCACTATGTCACACTCATTTCCCAGAGTTTGGGTTCATCTGGTATTTGGCACAAAGAATAGGCAACCATTAATTGCTCCCGAAAAGGAGAGCAAAATCTATACTTTCATTCAATCGCAAATGATTGATAAGGGTTGTTTTACAAAAGCAATGAATGGAATCGAAGACCACATTCACATTCTATTTCTTCTCAATCAAAATATAAGCCTAGCTGATTTGGTAAAACAAATTAAAGGATCCAGTGCGCATTGGATTAATCAGCAAAATATTTGTTCTGAGAAATTTGCTTGGCAAACTGGTTACGGGGCATTTTCCGTAAGCGAATCTCAATTACCAAGAGTTGAGCAATACATCATAAACCAAAAAGAACACCACAAAACCAAAACATTTATGGAGGAATATGAGGGCTTGCTGAAACTACATAACCTCAATATTGGAAGTGGTTAAAAACCACTAAACAGCTCAATACCCATTTAGCCCACGGTTTAAACCGTGGGCTAAATGGGGGATTCACATTTCCCAAAACCATTTCAATGGTTTTACTACAATGATTACCTTCGTCTTGTGGCATACAGAATTGTAATTCTAGGAACGGGCAATGTGGCGTGGCATTTAGCCAGAGCACTTGAAAACGCAGGTCACATTATTACGCACATTTATAACCGCAATGCAGAGAAAGCCAAGAAATTCGGTTTAGACTATTTCAGCGCATCTACCGGCAACTCTTTGAGTCTATCTAGCATCAATGCAGACATTTTCATTCTTGCAATTTCCGATGACTCAATAGAAGAAGTTGCCTCGAACGTTAGTCTGCCCGAAAACGCCATACTTTGTCACACTTCAGGTTCTAAACCTTTAAAGGTACTTGGCTATGCCCCTACTGAAAACATCGGAGTGTTCTACCCTCTTCAGACTTTCAGCAAAGGGAAGAAGGTAGATTTTAACAATATTCCGATTTGTCTAGAAGCTGAAAACCGGTTTACACTAGAAGCGCTGAGAGCCCTTGGTAATTCAATTAGTTCCAAAACTCAAGAAATCTCCAGCCAGCAGAGACAGGCAATTCATTTGGCTGCCGTGTTTGCCTGCAATTTTACCAACCACATGTTCACCGTAGCGCAAAGCATTTTGGAAAATCAGGAAATGAGTTTTGAAATCCTTAAGCCCCTGATTGTGGAAACCCTCAACAAATCTTTTGAAATTGGTCCGGAACGGGCTCAGACGGGCCCTGCTATCCGCCAAGACCTCAAAACTCTGGATCTTCAGTACGACTCTCTGAAAGCCGATCCTGAATTGGCCGAAATTTATCGGCTTATCTCCCAACATATTATCGATTACTACGCCAACTGAAATATCTTTGCTGCGTAAACAAGCGCAATGCAAGTCGCTAAGCTTTTCCGACCATCGTTTATCTACAACTACCTTAAACTCATTAGAGGAATTAACCTTCTCATTGTTGCGCTTACCCAATACCTTACGGCACTTTTTCTTTTGAGCAACAAGGGGCACTGGTGGGAAATACTAACGGATGCTAATTTTTTCCTGATGGTATCGGCCACCGTAATGATTACAAGTGCCGGATACCTCATAAACGATTATTACGACATAAAAATAGACTTTGTAAATAAGCCCGACAGAGTAGTAGTAGGGCGTGCGCTGAGAAGGCGTTGGGTAATTTTAGGTCATAGTGCCCTAAACATTTCGGCCATTGCCATTGGTTTTTACATATCCATTCCCATTGGCCTCATTATGTTCGGAGCAGCTTTTCTTCTCTGGCTATACTCCAACCAACTCAAAAGACTTCCTTTTGTAGGTAATTTTGTGGTGGCCATTCTTACCGGAACCACTCTGATTCTAGTTGCTGAATACTTCCACGAGAGAGCCTACATCATTGCCTGTTATGCCATTTTCTCAGCCTATATAACCTTGGTCCGGGAAATAATAAAAGACACTGAAGATATGAAAGGCGATGCCCGATTTGGTTGTAAAACCATCCCCATTGTACTTGGAGTGGCCAAAACCAAATGGATTATTTATGCCATAATGGTCGCCTTCGAAATCACAGTCATCATTCTACTTTGGAACTTGTCAGTGATTCTTCCGATCATTCTCGCAATTACTTTGCTACTTTTGGGGCTCGGTGTTCAGCGAGCCGATACCGTGAAACAATTTCATAACCTCAGCACTTACTGCAAAATCATTATGTTGCTTGGAGTGCTCAGCATGATCTGGATATGACCAAAAAAAGACTTTCAATATTTGCCTCAGGCAGCGGCTCCAATGCCGAAAAATTCTTTGAGCACTTTCAAAATCATCCGCAGATCGAGATCGCTTCGATTTTCACCAACAACAAGTCTGCAGGGGTTATAGAACGGGCTCAGCGGTTCAATATAAAGCACCATGTTTATAATCGCTCCTTTTGGCAAACCGGTGAAACTATTCTGGAGGTACTGGAAAGTGAAAAAATAGACTTCATAGTGCTTGCAGGCTTTATGCTACTCATCCCCAAGGCACTGGTTGCCAGATTCCCCAACCGCATATTCAACATACACCCGGCTCTACTTCCTAAGTTCGGGGGCCAGGGAATGTATGGTATGAATGTGCACAAGGCCGTGAAAGCCGCAGGCGAAACAGAAACCGGACTCACTATACATTATGTGAATGAGTACTATGACGAGGGAGCCATTATTTTTCAGGAAAGCTGCACCATAAACCCTACCGATTCGGCAGAAGAGATAGCCGCCAAAGTATTACGTTTAGAGCACAAAAATTATCCGAAAGTGGTAGAGCAAGAAGTTCTCAAATCGATATAAAATCCCTAGTTTTGCGACTTACTAAATCCCCCTTCGAAAATGTCGCAGGTAAAAATCCAATCCGCATTAATCTCAGTTTTTTACAAAGATAATCTGGCTCCTATTATAGAGCTTTTAAAAGCCAACGGTGTAACGATTTACTCCACCGGAGGAACTCAAAAATTTATTGAAGACCAGGGAGCAAAAGTCATCCCTGTTGAGGATTTAACCAGCTATCCATCCATTTTCGGAGGAAGAGTAAAGACCCTTCACCCCAAGGTTTTTGGAGGTATTTTACACCGAAGAGACAATGACGGAGACCTTGCTCAGGCTAAGGAATTCGAGATTCCTTCTATAGACTTGGTGATTGTAGACCTTTACCCCTTTGAGGAAACCGTAGCTTCAGGAGCAGCCGAACAGGACATAATCGAAAAGATTGATATCGGTGGGATTTCCCTGATTAGAGCAGCTGCTAAAAATTTCAAAGATGTATTAATCGTTTCCAGCAGAGAACAATACCCGGCTGTAGAGGCTCTCCTCAAAGAAAAGGAGTGTGCAACCGATTTGGATGATCGAAGAAAATTTGCTGCTGAAGCCTTCGATATTTCTTCTCATTACGACTCGGCTATTTTCAACTACTTTAACCAGCAGGAAGGCCTTGCTAAGTTTAAGGTAAGCCAAAGAGAAGGAAGACAACTGCGCTATGGGGAAAACCCTCATCAGGAAGGGCACTTCTATGGTCCGCTCAACGAGCTTTTCGATCAGCTCAACGGTAAAGAGCTTTCTTATAACAATCTGGTAGATATTGACGCTGCCGTTTGCCTCATCGAAGAATTTGATAGTTCAGAAAATGCCTTCGCCATATTAAAGCACACAAATGCCTGTGGGGTGGCCATTGGCTCAGATGTAAAAGATGCTTATCTCAAGGCCTTTGCGGCCGATACTGTGAGTGCTTTTGGAGGCGTTTTGGTTTCTAATCAAACCATAGACCTTGCTGCTGCCGAAGAATTGAACAAACTTTTCTTCGAAGTACTAATTGCCCCGGGTTTCGAGCCGGAAGCTTTGGATTTATTGAAGGGCAAGAAGAACAGAATATTACTTGTTAAAAAGCAAAACCTAACAGCTAAAAAGCAATATAAGAGTTTGCTCAACGGTGTTATTGTGCAAGATAGAGACCTGGTAACTGATCAAGCGGTCGATTTTAAAACCGTAACTAAAAAGCAGGTAACCGAGGCGCAAAAAAGAGCTTTGGTATTTGCCTCCAAGGTTTGCAAGCACACCAAATCGAACACCATAATTCTGGCCACAGAGAATCAAATGTTGGCAAGTGGTGTTGGCCAAACATCCAGGGTTGATGCGCTCAAGCAGGCCATAGAGAAGGCCAAATCTTTTGGTTTTGAGCTTCAGGGAGCCGTAATGGCCTCAGATGCCTTCTTCCCTTTTCCCGACTGCGTGGAAATTGCCCATGGCGAAGGGATAGAAGCCGTAATTCAGCCCGGAGGCTCCATCAAAGACGAATTGTCGATAAATTTCTGCGATGAGCACAACATGGCCATGGTGTTTACAGGCACAAGACACTTTAAACACTAATTTTGATTAGGCTAGCTTTTAACGAATCATTACATTAGTCCAATTATTTAAACAAGAAGGAGACCAACTCAAATGGGTTTTTTCGATTTTCTAACCAGCGATATTGCCATAGACCTTGGAACAGCCAATACGCTTATTATTCACAGGGACAAGATAGTGGTAGACGAACCGTCTATCATTGCCATAGATAAGAACACCAATAAAGTTTTAGCCATTGGCAAAGAGGCCATGAACATGCACGAAAAGACGCATGAAAACATCAAGACCATCAGGCCTCTGAAAGACGGTGTGATTGCGGATTTCGAGGCAGCCGAAATGATGATCAAAGGGATGATCAAAATGATCGACCTGAAGAAAAGAAGCTTTATGCCTTCTTCTCACCGAATGGTCATTTGTATTCCTTCAGGCATTACCGAAGTAGAAAAACGTGCGGTTAGAGACTCTGCCGAACACGCCAACGCCAAAGAGGTATACATGATTTATGAACCTATTGCTGCGGCCATTGGTACAGGTATTAAAATAGATGAGCCGGTAGGCTCTATGATTGTTGATATCGGGGGAGGTACTACAGAGATTGCCGTTATCGCATTGAGCGGTATAGTGTGCGACCAGTCTATCCGTGTAGCGGGCGATACTTTTACCAAAGACATTTTGGACTACATGAGAAGGCAACACAACCTTCTTATTGGTGAGCGCAGTGCCGAAAAAGTAAAAATAGCTATAGGCTCTGCCCTAACCGAACTGGAAGATGCCCCAGAAGATTACGAGATCAGAGGTCGTGACTTGATGACGGGAATTCCGAAGGTAATTAAGATTTCCTACTCAGAAATTGCTTTCGCTCTGGATAAGTCCGTTTCAAAAATTGAAGAAGCAGTGCTCAAAGCTTTGGAGATTTCACCACCAGAACTCTCTGCCGACATTTACGACAGAGGTATCTATCTGACAGGTGGTGGTGCCATGCTGAAAGGGCTTGACAAGCGTTTAGCTTTGAAAACCAAGCTACCAATACACATTGCAGACGATCCGCTTAGAGCTGTAGTTCGTGGAACAGGCGAAGCCCTGAAAAACATCAATTCATACAGAGCAGTGTTAATGACATAATCTGAATGAATGGGTCAGCTACTTTCATTCCTATATCGGTTTAGGGCATTCTTTACATTTTTGCTCCTTGAGTTAATATGTATATGGCTAATTGTTCGGCATAACGATTACCAGCGAAGTAGCTTCAACAGCCTGATGTCGGCCACAGTAGGCACCATCAATGAGTCTACCGGCAACATTTCCGAATACTTTAGTCTAAAAAAAACAAACCAGCAGTTGGCTGAAGAAAACGCCCGACTGAGGTCCTTGCTGCTCTCTTTAGAGCCGCTGCCCACAGATTCGTTGGCGGGTAATCTCATACCGGTCGATTCAGCCGATACTACCGCTCTTTCTTTTGAGTTGATTACTGCCGAAATTATTCGAAACGATATTCGCAGTACTAAAAACTTCTTTATGATTAATAAAGGAGCCAAAGATGGCATTGAAGAGGGTATGGGAGTAATCAACTCACTGGGAGTAGTGGGTAAAATACGAGGAGTGAGCAAGGAGTTTTCAGAGGGTATTTCGTTACTCAACATTAAAAACCCAACCTCAGTAAAACACCAACCTTCAGGAAGAATGGGCACCGTGCTTTGGGAAGGGGTAAACCCTAAAACTGCCCGACTGCTCTACCTAACCCCCGATGTACCCGTAGAACCGGGCGACACCATTGTAACCTCCGGTTACAATGCCATTTTCCCAAAAGAAATTATGGTAGGTACGGTTAGAAGCAGTGAGCCTGATAAGAATAATACGTACCTGAATATTGAAATAGACCTAAGTGTAGACTTTGGTAGCCTTTCGTTTGTTTACATTATTAAAAACCATAAAAAGCCCGAACAGGATTCGCTCATAAACTTAAATCCCGAAATCATCAATGAGTAAGCACATTGTTCTACTTACGGTATCGTTTATACTGCTTATGCTGGTGCAAATACTGGTGTTCCGAAACTTTGTGCTCTTTCAGGTTGGATTTGCTTTTGTCTATCTCCTTTTCCTGCTTAGCTTACCCATGGAGGTGGGCTTTACGGCCGGTATGATATTGGGGCTCATTAGTGCCCTCATTCTTGACTTGTTCTACCAGTCGTTGGGTATTCATGCTTCGGCAGCAGTATTTATCATGTTTGTGCGTCCTACATGGCTAAAGGCCGTACTCCCTCGTGGAGGGTATGAACCAAACGACATGACCACCATTGGCACTTACGGATTACAGTGGTTTTTGGGCTATGCCACACCCTTAGTGCTGGTTTATTGCCTGGTAGTGTTTTTTGTAGAAGCCGGTACCGCACAATTGTTTTGGCATACCGTAACAAAAGCCCTGGTTTCTACGGTTATAACATTGGTATTTGTGGTATTTGCGCAGTATCTTTTTTATCCAAAAACCAATTAACCCATGCTCGAAAATAGAAGACTGGTTATTCAGGGTCTGTTTATTTTTGTAGGCTTGATTTTCCTCATCAAGCTCTTTGCTCTTCAGGTGGTAGATAAAACATACCAACTCAAAGCCGATCGCAATATTATTCATACCATAACCGAATACCCCTTCCGGGGGCTCATGTATGATCGTGAAAAAAGACTCATTGTTTATAATGAGCCTATTTATGATTTAATGGTGGTTCCGCGCGACCTTTACATTGGAGACACCGCAGAGTTTTGCCAACTCTTTGACATTACCGAAGAACAATTTCGTACTAACCTGCAGAAGGCCAAAGAATACTCCGGAGTTAAACCCTCTGCCCTACTCAAAAAAATACCGCACGAAAAATATGCCCAGATACAGGACCATATGTACAAGTACTCGGGGCTATATGTAAACCCCAGAACTGTAAGAAGATATACCAAGCCTATTTTGGCCACACAAGTAGGTTACATTGGAGAAGTGAGTCAGCGAGACCTGGACAGAGACACCACCAACTATTACAAGTCTGGCGACTACAAAGGGCTTACCGGCCTGGAACAGTACTATGAAAAGGCCTTACGAGGAGAAAGAGGAGAAAGCCGTAAGCTGGTGAATGTAAACGGTATAGAAAAAGGAAGCTACAAAAACGGTGAGCTGGACATCCCTTCCGTACCGGGCAAAAACCTCATCACCACCATCGATCTGAAACTTCAGAGCTATGCCGAAAAGCTAATGGCAGGTAAGCGTGGTAGTTTAGTAGCTATTGAACCCTCTACAGGAGAAATTCTTGCTATGGTTTCGGTGCCATCGTACGACCCTAATCAGCTGTCTGGCAAGAATTTTGGCAAGTACTTCGAGCAAATTAAAAATGACACAACAGGCCCTCTGCTCAACAGGGCTATTCAGGCCAAATACCCTCCGGGCTCCATATTTAAAACTGTGCAAGCACTGATTGCTCTCGATGAGGGAGTGATTAAACCTAATGAACCCATAATTGTTGACAGACTGCGACTGGGAGACCATGCACCGCTAGGCCCATACGATGTGGCTCGCGGTATAGAGTTCTCTTCTAACAACTACTTTTGGGAAGTAATGAGGCGAACTGTGAACCAGAACGTATCGAGCAGTAAGTTTACAGATACACACATAGGGCTGGACAAGTGGGCAGAAGCAGTAAGACGATTTGGCTTTGGCAGCCCTTTGGGGCTAGATATTCCTGGTGAAATTGGTGGTACAGTACCTGATGCTGAATTTTATCACAAAAAGTACCCTCGCGAAAAGGGAAGCTGGGCCTATAGCACCATATACTCTCTTTCAATTGGGCAGGGAGAGCTGGAGGTAACTCCTCTTCAGGTGGCCAATCTGGCTGCCATAATTGCCAACCGTGGATATTATGTTACGCCCCATTTGGTGAAAGCTTATGAAGAAAATGGAGAAATCACAGAACTGGAATATGAGAAACACTATACCGGGCGTGGCGATGAGTACTACCCCGCCATTGTTGAGGGCATGGTTCGGGCTGTAAAGAAAACAGCCGGGCGGGCTGTAATCCCCGATATACCAATTGCCGGAAAGACTGGAACAGCCGAAAATGGGGTGAAGAATGAATCGCTTGATCACTCTGTATTTATGGCTTTTGCCCCTGCTGATAACCCCAAAATTGCCATTGCAGTATACACAGAAAATGCCGGATGGGGTGGAGGCGCCTCGGCAGTAACCGCCAGCCTGGTTATTGAAAAATACCTGCGAGGTTACATTAAAGAAACCTGGGCCAAGAGAGAAGATTATATCCTTAACAAAAAATACCTCATAGGCTTACAACAAGAGAATTGAGAAGAGAAGGCGGACTTTTTGGCGATTTAGACTGGCTGGTGGTCTTTCTTTACTTCACCCTGGTTGCACTGGGCTGGACAAACATATATGCCTCTGTATATGACCCGGTACAAGACCAGAACATTTTCGATCTGAGTCTGGAATCGGGCAAGCAGCTCCTTTGGATAGGTACATCAGTAATACTGATTGTTGTCATCTTGCTTCTCGATTTCCGTATTTATGAATCGTTTGCTCCCATTCTTTACGTGTTCATGATCTTGCTCCTGGCCGGGGTTTTGGTTTTTGGTCGCGAGGTAAATGGAGCAAAGGCATGGTTCGAGATAGGTTCGTTTCGGTTGCAGCCGGCAGAGTTTACTAAACTGGCCACGGCTCTTTTTATGGGCCGATACATTGCCACAACCAATGTAAAACTCACCGACTTTAGTACCCAGGTGAAGGCTCTCCTTATGATTCTCATTCCCATAGGCCTCATACAGCTTCAGCCTGACACCGGTTCGGCTATGGTGTTCGCTGCACTGCTCATTCCACTATACAGAGAAGGTTTTCCTGCCATATATCTTATTCTGGGCATCTCTGCAGCCGTACTCTTTATTTTAACCCTTTTGGTTCCTCAGCCATATATTTTCATTGGTATAGGTTCGCTCACTCTCTTACTCATCCTTTTTCAGGAAAAAAGCCGTAAGAGAATACTGTCGACCATTGCCCTAATGCTGGTTATCAGCTCATTTGTTTTTGGAATAGACTATTTTCTCAATAACCTAATTAAGCCCTATCAGAGGAGCAGAATAGAAGCCATTTTTCGGCCCGAACTGGTGAACCCAAAGGCTGAAGGCTGGAACCTGGAGCAATCTAAAATTGCTATTGGTTCAGGCGGCTTTTCCGGTAAGGGTTTTTTAGAAGGCACCCAAACAAAATTTGGCTATGTACCCGAACAAAGCACCGACTTTATTTTTAGTACCCTGGCCGAAGAACATGGCTGGTTGGGCTGCGCTGTACTTATTTTCTTGTTCATAGCCTTGGTTATGCGCTTGGTTTTTATAGCCGAACGACAAAAGTCTAAATTTGCCCGGTTCTATGGCTATGCCGTTGCTGGTATTATATTCTTTCACTTTACCATCAACATTGCCATGACCATTGGTCTGTTTCCCGTTGTTGGAATTCCTCTGCCATTTATAAGTTATGGTGGGTCATCCCTATGGTCGTTTACCATTATGCTCTTTGTGCTGCTCAAAATAGATATGCACAGAGCACAGGTGCTTTCAAGACATTAGGGGAATGACAACATCCAAAGGACAAAAGTTATCTGAATTTGAAATTGAAAAGATTTTAGGGAAACCTATAAAGCCGACATCAAGTCCAGAAAAGCATTGGGTAGCACATCTTTCTTTTGAAGAAATTCGAGAGCCACACCAAAAAGAGTTCTCTTAAAGAAAACCATAAGTGTGCCTTCCAAAAATATGAGCAGGGCCTATTGGCACGTGTATTTCACTCTGTCAATGTAGAAAACCTCATCTTCAGATTTGATAGCGTTTCACAAGTACTATTAATCAAAGGAAAGGAGATCATTGATCCCAAATGGTATTCACCAATGGCTTGGCTTCTGAAACTAGGTGTTCCTTTAAAACTAGCACACTACTTTACTGTAAATTCAACAGACTACTCTATTAATGAGATGACACTCATCATTAAATCTGAATAATCAAACTGACTGGCAAGATACCTCAGTCTTAATTGTGCCTCATGTCTGTTAATTTCATACTTCAAACTTTGGATAGCTTCTAATTCGGGATCATGTATTTCTTCCAAAGTTGTAGGTGTGGCCTCCAATTCATAAATCAGGTTTTGAACTAATTTATCAAACTTCTCAGGATCACTCTTTAGAAGAGGTTTATTAACAAATACACCAAATCTTTTGACCACACTTAAGCCATGATCGACACCCTTAAAGGCTAAACTAGAGTCTACAGATATAAATAAGTTAAACAGTGAATCAGTCTCCAATAAACCCTGGCTTCTTTCTTCAATAATCTTTTGTGCATTCAATCTGTCCGTAGATTTGACTTTCAACTCAGAAGAATCCAAATCTATCCTTAGTGTGTCTCCATTCGAAATGAACTTAGTTTGTCGATAGTCAACTAATGAGTGAACAATGGCTCTTGTAGGTTGATTCAGTTTTAAAGAAATAGTATCGATACTTTTATAAGTTACGATCCAATTATCCGATTGATGCGCTACAGAATCTAACAGCTCAATCGAAATAGGAGACTCCGTTGAATTATTGACAATAACTATGGCTTGATTTGATGACTCTACCAAATCAATTTCCGGAAGGTTCTTGTCCGGCTTCTTGTTACATCCTGTAAAAAATATCAGGAGAAGTAGGGGCAGAAGAAAAGCTTTCTTATTCATGTGTGTCTATGACACATCATTATAACTATTTTTTTAGTAGAAAGCTAAGCTAGTCCTTCAAAAGCAGAACATTGATCTGTATGCACCGCATCTTCCTCGGTGGATTCAGATGAACCACTTTCTTCAGTGGCCCTTTTAAGGAGACACTGAGGGAGATAGAATGTGAGAAACCCTCCAAAAGTTGATATCCACAATTACTAGAAGGTCCATAGGATCATTTTAACCTTTGTAAGTAAACTTTTGGAGGGATGTTACACCTCGAAAGCCCCTATTCGATTTCTTTGAGTTTTATTTGATTAATCGAACCGAAGTTTATACTAAGAAGTAAGATGAATTCCGTTCAAACAATCCATGTCCTCTTCAGAAGACCCTGAGGATGGTTTACACCATTAACTGATTTCTAGTCAACTGATAACTGTCTTACGCAAACCTTCGCTCCAGCACGCCCATAAAAGCTTCCACTTCCTCGCTGTCCATATCCCAGCCATCATTAAAAGTATTGGCTTTATTTAGCGCTTCCTGAAGGCTTTCCGCTTCATCAATAGCTGCAAAGGCCTGTTTCATTCGACTATTATCCCCATGAAAGAGGTTGTTCTGAAACATAAATTTCTCATTCAAAGTAAGGCTGGCCTCAATTGATTTATTCACCTTTCTCTGCAGCCTTTCCGCAAGAGTCTGGCTTTTATTACCTTTTTCAAATCTGTCGTTGAGCGTTGTCGCTGCTTTTTCTTCCTTCTTTTCAACGGCAAGCTCTTCCGCCACAACTTTGGAGGCTACATTAGCGGGAACTTCCGGCTCAGTAGGTTTTTCTGGCTTGGGTTCTTCTTTTTCATCAAACAGATTGTGTAGCAAATGACCAGCATTGAGCTTTTCCAGAAAAGCAGGTGCATTTACCTCTTCCTTATTCGATCGATCGAGCCCATCGTAGATCTGCAAAACACTGGCTTTTGTATCAAAATCACCCATCTGATCCACCAGCTTTTTAAAGAGTTCCCGGTTGTTCTTTATGTATTTAAACTGTCGTTTAAAATCCTGAGGTTTAGCCAATCGCTCCAGCACCGTTTCTAAAAACACCCTGGGTTCAAACACTATGAGCACGGTATCGGCAATTGCCTGATTAAGTATGGGTTCTAAATGCTTTCTATCAATACTGATGTGGTTGGAAAGCACATTCATAAAATCCTTTAAAGCCGCCTGTACTTTCTCGTGCTTAAAATCGAAATACGGGCTTTCCAAGCGCTCTACCTCTTTGCGCCACTGATTAAAAAGCGATCGGATGATGAAAGAGTTGACTTGTCTTGAATTGGTGAGAGAAATCAACTGCTCTCCATCTATTTTTGTATAATTTTGAAAAGTTTTATCGCAGATAGATTCGCCAATTTTCTGGCTCACTGTTAGTACTTCTGACTGTTTTAGTTGATAAAGCATGTACGGCAGTTTTTCAAAGTTAAATTAAATCATAATGCCCAAAATCCTGATCCGAAATCTGAATAATAAACTGATTGATGTTCCCACTAGTAACGATTCAATCCTCAAAATTATTCATGACCATCAGATTGATTGGATGTTTGCTTGTGGTGCCAAAGGGAGGTGCACATCTTGCCGTATGGTCATTCATTCAGGCCAGGAGCACTTTTCTGCTCCTAATGAGGCCGAGCAAAAGTTGATAGATTTGGGTAGATTAAAAGAAAACGAGCGCTTGGCCTGTCAAAACACCCTAAATGGCGATATTGAGGTGAGTGTAGCTGAACAGAATAAGTTTCCACATTTAACCTATACGGACTGATATGTTTCTTGAGCCACAGACCAATATTTCCGGAGAGCATACCACGGGAAGCATAGAGGTAATATGCGGCTGTATGTTTTCAGGCAAAACGGAAGAACTAATCCGCAGGCTTAGAAGAGCCACCATTGCCCGACAGAAAGTGGAAATTTTCAAACCGGCACTGGATACTCGTTACGATGAGCAAGATGTGGTTTCGCACAACAAAACAGCCATTCGCTCTACCCCCGTACAGTTTGCTTCAGACATTTTGCTGCTGGCTGGCGACAGCGATGTAATTGGTATTGACGAAGCTCAATTTTTTGACAAAGACATTGTAGATGTCTGCCGTAAACTAGCCAATGGAGGCAAAAGAGTAATTGTTGCAGGCCTTGACATGGACGCCAACGGGCAGCCTTTTGGACCTATGCCCTATCTCTTGGCTATTGCCGAGTTTGTAACCAAACTGCACGCCATTTGTGCTGTGAGCGGGTCTTTGGCTTCTTTCTCCTTTAAGCTTACCGATAGCGATAAAACTGTTGAACTGGGAGAAAAAGATATTTATCAGGCCCGAAACCGTAAATACTTCTACCAGGGACAAAAAGAAAAGCAGCACAAGAAAAAGTGAAAAGACTGGCTTTACTTATGGGTGCCTTTTGGCTGATAAGTCAGGTAATTTCTCTGGCTCAGAGTGCTATACCTGTACTCGGTTGGCAAACACACTTTAGCTATACGCATGTAAAACAAGTAGTGGTGGGATCAGAGGCCATTTTTGTGGCTACTGAACAGGCTATTTTTAGTATTGACAGGGAAGAGTTGAGCCTGACCAAGCTTAACAAACTAACCGGCTTATCCGATGTAGGCATAGGTGCCATTGGCCTGCTCTCCGATGAAAAAACATTGGTGATTGGCTATAAGAACGGCAACATCGACCTGGTAGGCCCGTCCTCTGTCCGTAATATCAATACGGTAAAAAACTTCCAGACCACCCTTTCTAAAAAATACCATTCCATAAAAGCCCACAATGGCAATATTTACCTGGCCGGAGATTTGGGTATTATAGTGTACAACCTAAGCCGGAATGAAATTAGCGAAGCCTATCAGAACCTGGGGCAAAACGGAAGCCCTCTGGCCATCTACGATCTGCATTTCGATAACGATAGTATATATGCCGCTACGGCCGATGGTCTGCTTTCGGCCAGCCTTAACAACGGTACCAACCGGCAAGACTTTAACAACTGGAAGAGGGCGCTCACAGGAATAGGTTTCGAAACCATTGCCGAGACCAATGATGGGCTTTTTGCTGGTAGTGAAACCGATTTGTTTCAGAAAACATCGGCTGGTTGGCAGTTTACAGAAAATTTCCCCTCCACCATTGTGCGCCTGGAAGGCACGAATGAAGAATTATGGATTACCACTCATGATCGAGTATATCAGCTCAATGGATCACAGCTTACCCAATCGGTGGCCGTTTCAGCATCGTCAGGCCGAGTAAATTATTCTGCGCAGAACCCTCCCTTTATCTGGCTGGCTACTTCCCAAAAAGGGCTTTTGAGGGCTATTCCTTCCCAGTCAGATTTTGAACAGTTTATGCCGGCCGGGCCAATGGGCGATACTCTGCACAACGGTCAGTTTAACCAGGGAAAAATCGCTTTCAATAGCAGCTCTTTCAACAACCGGGTTTCCGGCCAAGGTTTCATAGGTGAGTTCGATGTTGAAACCAACCTTTGGGCCAATTATTCATTCATATGGAACAATGAACCAATCCAAAACATAGTAGATGTAGAAAGAATTGGCGAAACCTCATACGTGGTTTCGTTTGAACACGGGCTGCTAGAATGGACCGGAGTAAATGATGTTTCGCAACCGGGAACGAGTGCCCAGGCACCTCAGCCCAATGCCCAAAATGAATACAGAGCAACCGCGGTAACTTCAGATAACAACGGACTTTTATGGCTGACACTGCATGATCGAAGCCCCTCGCTCTTCTCATTCAACCCTTCTACCAATACCTGGCAAAGCTATACTCCTCCCCACGATTTGGCGCGTTATGCCATTGATGTTTTTGTGGGACCAACCGGACTCAAATGGCTTACCATAGACCCTGATTTTGGTGGAGGAATCGTAGTATACGATGATGAATCGGGGCGCTCCAGACATTTAAATCTCAACGGAGGGCAAGGCGGCTTGCCCAGCAATGAGATTACATCGATTTATTCAGATAATGACTTGTTTGTTTGGGTCACCACCAGTCAGGGCATGGCCTTCTTCACCAATCCGGGTGCTGTGTTAAACAATCAATCGCTTACGGCTTCAATACCGATATATCAAAACCGTCTGTTGCTTCGCAATGAGTACATTACCGATATGGTAGTTGACCCGGCCAACAGAAAGTGGTTTGCCACCAGAAGTAATGGTCTCTGGCTATTCTCCGAATCGGGCGATGAGCTGATCTATCATTTCACTATCAACAATAGTCCACTGCCTTCCAACCACATTGTTTCTCTGGCATTGGCGCCACAAACGGGCGAGTTGTTTATTGCCACTCCTTTGGGTATGGTTTCTTTTAGAGGTGACGCCACATTAGGTACCGATAGGCATGAAGATGTAGTGGCATACCCTAATCCTGTTAAGCCCGGGTTTGAAGGTTCAGTAGTAATAGAAGGTTTGGTGAATAATGCTTTTCTGAAAATTACAGATGTATCAGGAAAGCTGGTAAAAAACTTACGGGCCAATGGCAGTACAGCCATTTGGGATGTACGAGATGTAAACGGCACCAGGGTAAAAACCGGGGTCTATCTGGTGTTTAGTACCAATGAACTTGGAACAGAAACCTATGTAACTAAAATAGTGGTTATCTAATGCTATACCACACCAAAGGGCTTGTGCTGGGCACAATTAAGTACAGCGAAACCTCCATTATCGCGCGTATTTTTACGCAAAACTACGGGATGCAGTCCTACATAGTGAATGGCGTAAGGAGCCAAAAGGCCCGGGGCAAAACGGCCCTCTACCAACCGCTTTCTTTGCTCGACCTGGTGGTGTACCATAAACCCGGCAAAGACATTCAGCGCATTTCTGAGGCCCGCTTCTCTCTCAGCTATCAGCAATTGCCTTTCCACCCTACCAAAAGGGCAATAGGCATGTTTCTGACAGAAGTATTTGGTAAAGTGCTACGAAACGAATCGCCTAATGAAGAACTCTTTCTTTTTTTGGAACAGTCACTAATACTATTCGACAACCAATCTGAATACCTCAACAATTTTCATTTGCAATTACTTCTTAAAGCCAGTGCATTTATGGGCTTTGGCCCCGCCAACGGAGCCGACCTTATTGACCAACTGGCTGAGGCCGGATATCATTTTAATTTAGTAACAGATGAGCTCGCTCTGCTCGACCAGCTCATGCATGAAAAAATGGGAATCCATATTGGTTTGAGTAATGCCTTGAGGCGCGATTTGCTCGACCATATTATTAAGTTTTACCAGGTTCATACAGATAGTCTGAAGGAAATAAAGTCGATAGACGTGTTGAAAACGATAATGAGTAGCTGAAATCGACACTTTATGTTTAATTTACAAGTCAAATATTATTCTCATGAGCTCAATTCTATATGATGAAGTGCCATCGCTAGACCTTGCACATTTTACTAATGGAAGCCCGGAACAAAAAGAGGCTTTCGTTCAAGATCTGGGAGCAGCCTATAACAACATTGGTTTCGTAGCCATTAAAAACCATGGCTTAACCAATGAAATGACCGAAAAACTCTATACGGCCATTCAAAAGTTTTTTGCTCTGCCCGATGAAGTGAAGCAGAAATATGAAGTGCCGGAACTAGCGGGCCAGAGAGGCTATATTGGCAAAGGAAAAGAACATGCGAAAGGCCGAAGCACTGGAGACCTGAAGGAGTTCTACCACATTGGTCAGGAGGTAACCGATGGTGACCCCATAAAAAATGAGTATCCGGACAATATATGGCCTGAAGAAGTGCCGGAAATGGAAGCCATTGGTAAGGAAGTGTACAAAACTTTGGAAAATGCCGGGGTAAAAATGCTTCAGGCTATTGCTCTTTATCTGGGTTTGGACGAACACTATTTTGACCAAAAAGTGCACAACGGAAATAGTATTTTAAGACCTATCCACTACTTCCCAATTGAAAATCCGGAGGCGGTTCCGGCCGATGCAGTTCGTGCCGCTGAGCATGGCGACATTAACCTGATTACATTATTGATGGGAGCAAGTGCTGATGGTCTGCAAGTGCTCAGGAATGATGGTAAATGGATCCCCATTACTGCCCTACCAGACCAACTGGTAGTAAATGTTGGCGATATGCTTTCAAGACATACCAACAACAAGCTTAAGTCTACCATTCACAGAGTGGTTAACCCTCCGAAAGACAAAATGGGTACATCTCGGTACTCCATACCTTTCTTTATGCACCCAAGGTCTGAAATGGATCTTACTTGCCTGGAGAGCTGTATAGATGATGCACACCCTAAGTTGTATGACGATATTACTGCGGGCGAGTTCCTAGAGCAACGTTTGGCCGAGATTGGCCTTCGAAAAAAATAAGGGGAAGTGCCAGCGGTAAAACGCATTCGATACTTCATCTTTCTAAAAGATGTATTCATTTTGGCCATTAGCGCTTTTGGTGGCCCACAGGCACATTTAGCCATGCTTCTTAAAATAATGGTTAAGAAGCGTGGCTATGTTTCTGAAGAAGAACTCATGGAGCTATATGCTCTCTGTCAGATATTACCAGGGCCTACCTCCACACAAACCATAACGGCTATTGGGTTTAGAATTGGTGGTGCCAACCTTGCCTACCTTACCTTGCTGGTTTGGATGTTACCTGCAGTAGCTATAATGACTACGGCAGCCATTTTAGTAGACAGGTATCAAACCAAGAACTTTAGCCTGGAATTTACCCGGTTTATACAACCTATGGCCGTTGGTTTCATAAGTTATGGAGCCTACGTTATTGCCTCAAAAATGGTGACGACCAAAACTGCCGGGGCTCTAATGGCACTCTCTGCTATAGTCACCTACTTTATTTCCAAACCTGCCGCTCTGCCAATTGTGTTGGTTTTTGCCGGTACGCTCACCGCCTTTAAGTATAAAAAACAAGAAATAGAAGTTAAGGAAAAGGTGAGAATAAAATGGGGCAACTTTACCCTTTGGGGTTTGGTACTCATTGCTGCCGCTTTGTTGGGTGCGTTCACTCAAGATCGTATAGTCCTACTGTTCGAAAATTTCTATCGAAACGGAAGTCTCATTTTTGGAGGTGGGCAGGTACTTATTCCATTTCTTAACAAGGAATTCGTAGAATTTAAAGGCTACCTGAGTTCAGAAGAGTTTCTTTCCGGGCTGGCCATGGTACAGGCGGTTCCCGGCCCTACTTTTTCGGTGAGTTCGTTTGTGGGGGCTCTCTCCGTTCGCGATCTCGGTATCGGAGGACAAATACTAGGTGGCTTTATAGCCGCCTGTGGCATATTTCTACCGGGTACTTTTCTCATTTTCTTTGTCATCCGCTTTTGGGACAGCCTCAAAAAATATAGAGTTGTGCGAGCATCGTTAGAAGGTATTCATGCTGCTAGTGCGGGCATGGTTGCTGCAGCAGCCTTCTTGCTGTTCGAACCTATAGATAACTCGGTAATGAACGTTTCGGTAGTTATTGGAACCTTCCTTCTGCTCACCTATACAAAGGTGCCTCCTCCATTAATCATTCTGGCAGGATTACTGGCCGGTTTTCTAATATAAGCGTCCTATTTATAGTCCAGATATAGAATGCCTGACTCAACCGTCATTTGGACGGGAGCATTCATAAGTAGGGATATGTTTCTGTTTTCGTGCCCTCCGGGAAAACCAAAGGCCTTGGGTATGTTCAGGTTGTAGAAATATGAAGCGATGAGCGCATAGCAGTCTCTATTGAAATAACCTGCCGGATCGTTAATGTGGCTAAAGTCTCCTACAATAAGTCCGGCCAGTCGATCTAACTTACCCGTTCGCTTTAGTTTATTGAGCATACGGTCTACGGCATATAAGCTTTCTCCTACTTCTTCCAAAAATAGAATCTTTCCATCACAATCCATTTCATTGGCGGCCCCTATAGACTCATAAATAAGACTTAGGTTCCCTCCGGTAATGGCTGCCATGCACTTGCCTTCCGCTGAATGCCTCTTAGGGTTCAGCTCAATGGCAAACTGCTGTTCCCCAAAAAGCAGATTTTTAAGGGCTACATCAGAAGCATCGTCTTGCCCAAGGGTGTAGGCCATGGGGCCGTGAACAGCCGCTATACCCAACGAAGCCATTTGCAACTGAAAACCGGTTAAGTCACTAAAACCAATTGTCCATTTCGGGTTCTGAGAAAAAGAGCTATAGTCTGCCTGATCTAAGATTCTTGTGGTTCCATACCCCCCTCTGGCAAAGCAAATAGCTTTAACATCCGGATTGTCCATGGCCCATTGTAAATCGGCCAGACGATTGGCATCGCTCGCTGCAAAATACTCATCTGGGTTATTAAGAAACTGCCCTTTGCATACATCAAGCCCCCAGGAGGCTAATATTCCAAGCCCCGGTTCAATAGGCCTCTCTAGTCTCTTAGCTGTAGCTACAATGGCTATTTTGTCGCCGGGTTTTAAAGGGGCAGGTTTCATAGAATTGAAGGTAAAAAAAAGAGGCTGTCTTCTAAAAAACAGCCTCCATTATCATTTAAAATTTTATTCTAGTTATTTCCGGTAGGAGCCGCATTGCCACTTGGTTCTTCTTTTGGCATTGGCACACCTAATTTCTTAAACACCAACTCTGTGATGTTTAGAGACTCGTCAGCGGCCAAAACAATACCTGCAGAATTCCCAACTCTAGAGTTAAGAATGATCGCAAACCCATTTTCCTTTCTAACAACCTCAATAGCATCTTGAACCTTGGAATATATAGGGCCAATTTTTTCTGCTTCCTTCATTCTATAAGCCTGATCCGCTTGAACTTGAAACTTTCTAAATTGCTCTTGAAGTGAAATAATTTCATTCTGTCTTTCTTGTAATACTACCTGATTAGCATTAGGCTGTTGCGCCATTTGTTCAAGCTGCGCGTACTTAGTTTCAATATCCTTCTGTTTCGCTTCAATCTGCGCTTGCAATTGCGAATAATAGGTTTCAAGTTCAGAAGTAATCTTCTCCATTTCCGGCATATTTCCAACTATATATTCAAGGAAGGTATATCCAATCTTAAATTCCTGAGCCTTTGCAACTGCCGCTACTGACAGAAAAGCAATCATCACTATTAGTTTACGCATCATAATCCTTATTTAATTTCTTTAATTTCTCTTTTTCTGTGCTCCCAGTTCTTCCAGTATAAATTCAGTATAGTCATGAACCGGGTTGCTGTAAATTATACCCACATCGGCTGCCTTATCAAAGATATAGTCCAGTCCGTGTTTTTTTCCAATCACCTCTACGGCCAGGTTCAGCCGGGTACGCAAAGGTGTTAGCAGTTCGTCTACCTTTTTGTAGTAGAGGCCATCAAATCCAAAAAGCTCTGTGTTTTTTTGAAGCGCTTCCTGGCTTTTGGCTTCTATGGCCTTTTTTCGCTCTTCAATCATAGCCGGAGTGAGCAATACTTCATTGGCTCTTAGCTCGGCTCTCATCTTTTCGAGCTCATCGTACAAACTTCGTACCTCTTTGTCGTAAGTCTTTGCCAGAGCCTCCAGCTCCTTTTGTTTTTCTGCGTATTCAGGAAGCTGACTAAGAACGTATTCTGAATCGAAATGGCCAATTTTCTGCCCAAATCCGTTGCCTTGAGCCAGCGCAAAATTAGAGATTAATGTCAATAATGCTAGGGTGGAGAAAATTTTGTGCATGGGTTACCTAATTTGTTGTCCGATAGTAAAATGCACCTGCGACCCACCCAAAACGGCTGGCGATAGTGAATTGTCCTGATCGAAGCCATAGGCCCAGTCGATACCCAAAAGTCCGAAGGCCGGCAAGAATACTCTTGCACCAAATCCGGCAGATCGGAACAAGTCTCTTGGCGAGTATTCGCTAAAATCGATCCAGGTATTTCCGGCTTCTCCAAATGCCAAAAGGTAAATGGTAGAAGTTGGTGCCTTAGATACCGGGTATCTCAGTTCGGCCGTAAACTTGTTGTAGACAATACCTCCCCTAAAACCGGTTACAGGGTCAACAGGGTCTATTGAGTTATCCTCATACCCTCTTAACGCTATAATGTCCTGTCCAATTATAAAGTTGTTTGCCCCATTTAATCCATTACCCCCTAGGAAGAACCTTTCGAATGGTCCGGAGTCTGTTCTTTTGGAGTATGTGCCAATAAAGCCAAGATGAGCTCGGGCATTGATTACAAACTTTGGCCCCACAGGTATGAACATAGACCAATCGAACATCCACTTGTGGTATTCTACAAATTTATAGCGTCTACTTTCGTCCGCCCCATCTACGTACCGGTCGGAATCGGGGTTAAGGATGGACCATGGGGGGGTGGCATTAATGGCCAGAGTAAATTGAGATCCATACGATGGGAAGGTGGGCTGGTCTATATTACCTCTTGAAATAACCGTATTAAAGGTTAAACTGTTGGATTGACCGCTTGAAAACCCGAGTGTATTCCCAAAGTTAGAAACCTCGTAGAACTGATACCTTATGCTATTTTGTATTTGAAAATAATCATCGGGCCATCTAAGTCTTCTTCCCAACCCTACCGAGAAACCTGAAGCTTTTAAGAACCCGTCAGTCTCATTGGTTCTAAAGTTGATGTTTCTATTAACGGTTCGGTTAAAGCTAATGGTGAAGTTGTTGGGTTTTCTTCCTCCCAACCATGGTTCAGAAAATACCAGACTGTAGTTTCTAAATCTTCGGCCATTGGACTGCAACTGAAGGGATAGTTTCTGCCCGTCTCCACTCGGATACGGCCTCCACTTGCTCCAATCGTTTATGTTTTTTACTGAGAAGTTGTTGAGCGATAGCCCTACAGTACCTACAAAGCCAAACGGCCCTCCGAAACCTCCCGAAAGCTGAATTTGATCGGACGACTTCTCTACCAAATTAAAGACAATATCTACCGTACCATCCTGAATGTTGGGAATGGGTTGGGGATTAATTTGCTCCGGATCGAAATAGCCTAATTGACCCAGTTCTCTAATGGTTCTGATAAGTTCTCTACGGCTATACTTCTGCCCTGGTAGAGTTCTGATTTCTCTCAACACCACGTGGTCAGAGGTACGGTCGTTACCTTTTAGTATAATGCGCTTAATTGTGGCTTGTTCTCCTTCGTACATACGCATCTCAAGGTCGATCGAATCGTTTTCTGCTCTTACCTCAACTACTTCTAACCTAAAGAACAAGTAGCCATCGTCTTGATAAAGAGAGAGTATATCATCACCACTATCGCTATCAAACTGGGTCCGTTTTTCAATCCGCTCTTTGTTGTAAACGTCTCCCTTCTTGATTCCCAATTTTTCAGTAAGAAATTCATCGGTATACTTAAAGTTGCCCACCCAGTCTATGTTCCGGATGTAGTACTTATTTCCTTCGTCTACCTTAATACGGAGGTCTATGTACTCATCGTTCAGGGTAGTTACCTCATCTTCAATTACTTCTGCGTCTCTATAGCCTTTTGAATTGTAGAAGTTGATGAGCGACATTTTATCTTCCTTAAAGTCGGCCTCAATGAATTTGGAGCCCTTTAGAAAATTGAGCTTTACGTTTTCATTAATAAACTGCTTAAAGTCTTTGTTAGTCACTGTTTCGGTGCTGTCAACAAAGTTGCCAATGGTTTTTGGCGAGGTGTTGAACACTTGTTCGAAGAATCGGTTGATGAGCCAAAAACGGGGCTTTTCTTTCGTGTTTTTTAAAGCTTTTTTAAGGCGAGAGTCCTCAAAATCAGTGTTTCCTTCAAACTCTATTTTATTTATTTTGACTTTGCTTTTTCGGTCTACTACAAAGTTTAACTCAATACCATCATTCACTATGGAATCTAGTCTTTGCTCTGTTTTAACGGTGGCGTTGAGGTAGCCTTTTTCAACAAAGTATTTCTTTATAACCAGTTCTGAATTTTTGATGAGAGGGGCACTGGCTACTTTTCCATTTACATCGAGCTGGTCCTTCAGTTCAGACTTTTGTCCGGCACCAACACCCTCAATACTGAAACGCAGAATACGTGGGCGCTCTACAATTCTTACTTCTATGTAGGCCCTGTCTCCTTCTGTTTTGGTGAGCCAAAACTGCACATCGGCAATAATGCCTTGAGTCCAAAGTTTTTTGATGGCATCTGAAACCTGACGCCCCGGAATGGTAATCCGATCTCCCACTTTAATACCGGCAAACGAAACCAACGCTCTTTCGTCAAGCACATTGAGTCCGGTAAACTTTATTTCTGCTACTTCAAAAACCTTAGGGTTGGAATAGTCGATTTGTACACCTTCGCCAGCATTGACTCCATACCTTACCTGAGACAATGCACTGGACATGGCCAGAATCAGGAAGCTGGTAGCCACCAATATTTTTCTCATTCCCAAACTCACTTCTTTATTTGCTCGCTAATCTTTCCAAACCTTCTTTCTCTTTCTTGATAAGAAACTATGGCCTCATATAAGTCTTTTTTCCTGAAATCGGGCCACAACGTTTCTGTAATGAAAAACTCGGTATAGGCCATTTGCCAGAGCAAAAAGTTGCTAATACGAAGTTCTCCACTTGTTCTGATCAACAACTCAGGGTCTGGAATTCCCGCAGTTGCCAAATAGTTATTAATTATATCCTGATTTATGTTTTCAGCTTTCAGCTTTCCTTCTTCTACTTCGAGGGCTATTTTTTTCATGGCTTGGGCTATATCCCACCGACCACTATAGCTCAGGGCCAAAATAAGTGTCATCCGGCTATTTCCACTGGTTTTGTCTATGGCTTCTTGTAGCTCTCTTTGGCATTTGGGGGGCAAGCTTGCCCTGTCTCCAATAGACTCAAGCCTGATGTCATTATCCATCAGCGTTTTAATCTCTGAGCTAAGGGTGGAAACCAACAACTCCATGAGGGCCGTAACTTCAAACTTTGGGCGATTCCAGTTTTCTGTAGAAAAGGCATAGAGCGTAAGGTATTTTACACCGAGCTCTGCGCAACCTTCTGTAACATCTCTTACAGACTTTACTGCACTCTTATGCCCAAACACCCGGGCAGCGCCTTGTTTTTTGGCCCAGCGGCCATTGCCGTCCATAATTACTGCAATATGCTCCGGAAGATTGTCTTGCCTGATTTTTTCTTTCATCTACACACCTCTAAAAAAATCAAGCGCGAAGGTACAAAATTGAAACAGCTTTCTAAAAGCTAATGTACTCTTTGTCAATCAGATTAGAAGAATGGCTTCCAACACACAATCTTATAGAAGGTATAACTGAGCGATATGGATGTATTAAACATCCAATCATTGTCGTTGGGGTTTCCTCCCCGGTAGTCTTTAATGTTCGGTGTGGCTTCAGATACATTGTCTAGCATATCTGAGCCAGTACTTATGGCCGAAGTGGCAATACCCAATACCCACCGCCTGTCTAATCGTAATTTTACTCCTACACCCACTGGTATGCGCAAATTAATACCTGTGTCGTAGTTAGTGAGAAAATTATCTTGTCCTTCCATTCGGTAAAGGCCTGCCCCAAAAAACAAATAGGGAGTCCAGAACTGCTGAAGTTTTTCATTCCTGTAGTTAAGAAAATGATACTCAATGAGCAGGTCGGTTAGAAAGAAGCTACCTTCAAACGAAGCTCTCCTGTTGGCTGAAAACACGTCAAATGCTTCATCATCTGCCCCTTTCAACTGACCAATTCCAGCCGAAATGCGGTAACTCACCCCCTCATTAAGGTGCTTTCTGATGAAGAACTGCCCACCCAAAGATCCATTGGAGAAATCGTATTTTCTCACCACATCGCCCAGGTAGTTATTTGTGCCCACTTCCAAACCAATTTCAGACAACTGAGCCTTGGCTGCGAAGGGGATAATAAAAAAGGCAATGATGAACAGATACCTTACAATGGACAGATTATCCGTACGATATGGCTGCAAGCTAGACAACTGATGAAATAGGTTTTAGATGAGTCGAGTTAAATATTGTTAAGTTAATTTCTGGCATCGAGGCCCCAATTTAGCTTTTGTCTGAGAGTGTCAAAATATCTTGTCTCCGGAAAGCGTACCAATTTGGCCTCAAACTCCTCTCTCTTAACGGTTATTTCCACCGAATCGTCTACACTCTGTGATCGGGAATCTAAAGAAACCATGAACTGACGAGATCTTCCTTCAATTTCAAAAGTTATCCGGCTTCTGTCGGATAGAATAATCGGTCGTACATTCAAATTGTGTGGACTAACGGGAGTAAGAATAAAGTTTTTCATGCTGGGGTGTACCAATGGCCCTCCACAACTCAAAGAATATCCTGTAGATCCGGTGGGTGTGGCGATTATGAGACCATCGGCCCAGTAGCTGTTCAGGTAATCTCCGTCCACATATGTGTGCACCACAATCATGGATGAGGTTTCTCTTTTAACAATTGTCAGCTCGTTTAGCCCAAAGTTAAAGGGTTCAAAAAGCCCTTGATTAGATTCTACATGAATGAGCGACCGTGATTCGATATCGAAGGTGCCGGCTACGAGTTTTTGTAGGGCCTCTTGTACTTCATCGCGCGGGGTGGTAGATAAAAAGCCCAACCTCCCGAGGTTTATACCTACTATGGGGACTTCCCATCGGTCGGTGTAAGTTACCGTGTCCAAAATGGTGCCGTCTCCCCCCAAACTCAACACAAAGTCGAAACCGGAGAGGTCTTCTCCTCTTCTGAATGATTTGACTGCGGGTAGCCTAAAATCTTTTTCTGCCAAATCGCTCAGGTACTCGGCAGAAACGCCAACCTCAATACCATCTTTATTTAAAAAATCGATAATGTCTGAAATACAGCCCTGGGCTTCAGGCCCTGTGCTTTTTCCGTGAATGGCTATCTTCATAGTGGGTGTTAAATGTTGAGATACTTCATGAGAAGGTCGAACCGTTCTTTTTCGTTCGATTTAGATTCTTCTTCCTGAAATCTGCCTATGATTTTATATCCGAAACGTTCAAGAGAGGCAACAATGTGAGAAACTTCTGTCTGATTTATCTTTAACGTTACCCGAAACATACTGCTGTCGGCAATATCTCGGCTCACTGCAACACTCAACACTCTGGCATTTTCACCCTCCACCAGCCTAGAAATTTCCGCTAGAGAATAGTCGCGATAGTTAACGAGCAACACCAAAATGGCTCCCTGATCTTGCACGGCTGTTGAGTTAGCAATAGCACGAATGGTGTCTTCTATACCCACAACCCCCATAAAACTCCCAGCAGAAGATAATACCGCTACCATTTGAGAATCGAAATCGGAAGCCATCCGAATTACATCGTAAAAATGCTGATGCTCCAGCACCACGCAACCGGCATCTTCCAGGTCGTACTCGCTGATTGCCTTTTGAGGATCATTGTCTTCAAGAATAATATCTTCTGAAATGAAGCCTAGAAAACGGCCTTTCTCAATAACAGGCAGCTGGTTGGTACGTAGCTCTTCCATCCAAACAATGGCCTTGTTGCCATCGTCTGTCCGCTTTAGAGGAGGAATCATATGATTAATAAGATCTGCTGCTACCATGAGTTTTGGTTAGTTCAACAAGCCGTTCAGCACTAAAGTTCTGCTGTTAGAACACCGCGGTTCAAACAATATTATAAAATCTAACCCAATTTCTAAGCATCTGCAAACCGTATTCTGTCAGAATGGCCTCCGGGTGAAATTGAACGCCACAGGCCATTAGATTCACGTTTTCCATGGCCATTAGCTCTCCTTCACTAGTGCGAGCAGTGGCTACAAAGCCTTTGGGCACCTCAGCAAGCACCAGCGAATGATAACGGACCACCGCTAGCTTTGAAGGCAACTGTCCGAACAAACCGGTGCCACTGTGTTGAATGCTGGAAATTTTGCCATGCATGGGCCTTATGGCCTTCACAAGTTGAGCACCATAGTGTATACCCAAAGCCTGGTGCCCAAGACAAATTCCTAATACAGGGCACTTACCCAGGTAATATTTAGTCAAAGCCATTAACTGACCGGCCTTTTGAGGCTTTTCGGGTCCGGGAGAAAGCACCACCGCCTGATACGTTTCTGATACTATTTCCTCGAACGGTTCATCGTTTCTCTTAACAACCACCTCAAGGCCAAGCTGCCGGAAATAGTCTACCAGATTGTAGGTAAACGAATCGTAATTATCAATTAGTAAAATCACACCGGAGAAAGTAGTGCTTTTATTGAATCGAGCATTTCCTGAGCAAATGGCAACACCACATCCAGTGAGGCTATGAGTTTAGGGCCCAACTCGGTAAGAAACGGGTAAAGCACTAACTCTTCGTTTTGGCCAGGCAATTGAAGACCAAAATTACTGACTAACCACAGGAGAATGCTCACGCCAATCGCCCATTTTACAAGGCCTAGTATGGCTCCTGCAAACTTATCGAATCCACCCAAAATGGTCATGTCTATCATTTTTTTAAGCAACTTACCCAGCATGTTCACCAGAATAATAATGGCCAAAAAAATGACAAGAAAAGAGATGAAGGGCAGCAGCTGATCAAAGTCTTGCAAATACTCCGACAGATACACCATGCCTACTTCCATGAGTTTAAAGCCGCCTATAATAGCCAGCACAAAAGCCAATACACCTATTATTTCGAGCAGAAGCCCCTTCTTGAAACCAAGAACAGCTCCAAAAATCAATGGAATGAGCAAGATGATGTCGAGGGTTTTCAACTATTGACTAAGCAAAGTTTTAACCATGGTAGAAATTGCCTTGCCTTCTGCGCGACCGGCCAAAGCCTTGGAGGCTACACCCATTACTTTGCCCATATCCTGTGGACCGGAAGCACCAACCTGAGCAATTATTTGTTCAAGTTCCTGCTTTAGTTCAGCTTCTGTTAGTTGTTTCGGAAGGTATCTTTCAATTACCTCGGCCTCAGCCATTTCTACAGCATACAAATCTTCTCTGCCCTGCTCTTTATAAATAGCTGCTGAGTCTTTTCTTTGCTTTACTGCTTTTGCCAATAGCTTCATCTCGGCATCGCCAGAGAGTTCACCGGAGCTACCCTTATCGGTTTCAGCCAACAAAATCATTGATTTAATGGCACGAAGAGCTTTTAGCTCGTCCTTATTCTTGGCCAACATAGCTTGCTTTATGTCGGCATCAATTTGCTGTTTTAGGCTCATGGCAAAATATTCTTGAGAGTTTTGAAATCATTAACTTGCGCGCAAAGTTATGCAATAAAGACAATTTGAATGACTAGACTAAGTGTGAACATCAATAAGGTAGCTACCATTCGCAACGCCAGAGGAGGAAACAACCCCAATGTGGTTCAAGTGGCCAAAGATGCAGAACGTTTTGGTGCTCAAGGAATTACAGTTCACCCAAGGCCAGACGAACGCCATATTACCACCCAAGATGTTTACGACTTAAAACAGGTAGTAACCACCGAATACAATATTGAAGGGTTTCCTGATGAACGCTACCTAAAACTCATAGAAGAAGTACGTCCCGAGCAAGCCACACTGGTACCGGATCCTCCTAATGTGCTTACTTCTAATGCTGGTTGGGACACTATTGGCCGAGCCGAGGAGCTCAAGCCTATCATCGACCACATAAAAGGTCTTGGTGTGCGAGTGTCAATCTTTGTAGAACCGGAGATAGATATCATAGAAGGAGCTGCCAAACTTGGAACAGACCGCATTGAGCTTTACACAGAAATGTACGCTACAGCATACCGAAAGAACCCTGAACAGGCTATTGCAAAATACGCAGCTGCGGCCAAAAGAGCCCATGAGTTGGGCATTGGTATTAATGCTGGCCATGATCTGGATTTGGAAAATCTTAACTATCTGGTCAAGACTATACCCCATATAGATGAAGTATCCATTGGCCATGCGCTCATCTGTGATGCCCTGTACTATGGCTTGGAAAATACTATTCAACTTTACTTAAGAGAACTAAATATATGAGCACTCTCAACCACAAGATTCTGGGCGAAGGAGAGCCTTTGGTTATTCTTCATGGTCTTTTCGGCTCATTAGACAACTGGATGACTCTCGGAAAAAAATGGGCGGAGTACCAAAAGGTCATTCTGGTTGACCAAAGAAATCATGGCAATTCTTTTCACCACAATGAGTTTAACTATGGTGTAATGGCTCAGGATTTAAAGCAGCTTTTAAATGAGTTAAACATTACCAAATGTACATTACTGGGCCACTCCATGGGCGGTAAAACAGCTATGGAGTTTGCTGTGGCATTTCCCGAAATGGTTGAGCGTCTAATTGTAGCCGATATTGGACCAAAATCATACCCTGTTCACCATACAACCATTATAAAAGCGTTTTACTCAGTTCCACTCAAGAATCTGAGTTCCCGAAATGAGGCCGATGAGCTGCTTAAGGAGCAAATTCCGGACTTCGGCACTCGCCAATTTTTGCTCAAAAACCTGGCGAGGAGCAAGGAAGGCTTTAGCTGGAAAATGAATCTGGATATTATTGCTAAAAACATTGAAGAGGTAGGAAAGGGCCTTAATCAGAATGCTCGCTTCGAAAAACCCACATTGTTTATAAGAGGCTCTAAATCCGATTACGTTTTAAATGATGACCTTAATTTAATTCATTCCATTTTTACCAACTCAAAAGTAGAAACCATAGAAGGTGCAGGTCATTGGTTACATGCTGAAAAGCCTACAGAATTTTTTGAAATTGTAAATGCCTTTTTAGACTAACATGGCCACAGGAGTAGTATACTTAATTCCCAATATCATCTCGCAAAACACTCAAACAGAGGTGATCCCCGCGCAGGTACAAGATGCCATAAAAGCTACTGACATTTTTCTGGTAGAAGACCTAAGAACCGCCAGAAGATACGTGAGCAGCCTACAACTTGGCCTAACCATAGAGAATCTCGACTTCAGGATTTTAGATAAGAAAACCACCTTTGAACAGTGTTTCGAAATTGCCCAACTTGCCCTTGAGGGCAAAAATTTAGGCGTTATTTCGGAAAGCGGTTGTCCAGGAGTGGCAGACCCTGGTGCCAGACTGGTTCACATGGCACAGCAATTAGGAGTGGCTTGCAAACCATTGGTAGGGCCATCGTCAATTTTGATGGCGCTCATGGCCTCTGGTTTCAACGGCCAGTCTTTTGCCTTTCATGGCTACCTGCCCATAGATAGGAAAGCTCGCCAGCAAAAAATAAGGGAGTTGGAGAAGGAGTCTAGAGAAAAGGATCAGACACAAATATTTATGGATACTCCATATCGCAACGAGCCTCTTCTAATGGATATTCTTAAAGTAGCCCGGCCCGATTCGTTTCTTTGTATAGCTCGAGATATTACGGGCGAAAAGGAGCTTATTAAAACAAAACCCGTTGCCAAATGGAATGTGCGCGAAATAGAGCTCAAAAAAATTCCTACTATCTTTCTCCTATATGCCAACTAGAGAATTGTAAAAAGCTTTCACAGTTCTATACATACTCTTATTTTTGCAGCCTTAAAACATTCTAATATGCCATACCTATTTACCTCAGAATCAGTATCGGAAGGTCACCCAGACAAAGTAGCAGACCAAATCTCCGATGCGCTGATAGACAATTTTCTGGCTTTCGATCCGGACTCAAAGGTAGCTTGCGAAACATTGGTTACCACCGGTCAGGTAGTTTTGGCCGGAGAGGTAAAGTCCAACACCTATCTGGATGTGCAGAGAATTGCCAGAGATGTGATCGAAAAAATAGGTTACACTAAGGCAGAGTATCAATTCGACAGCAAATCTTGCGGTGTACTATCGGCTATTCATGAACAATCCGAAGACATTAACCGTGGGGTAGATAGAGCTTCAAAAGAACTGCAAGGCGCTGGCGACCAAGGCATGATGTTTGGCTACGCAACCAACGAAACGGAAAACTACATGCCTCTTGCTCTGGATTTGTCTCACAAGATACTGCAAGTGCTGGCAGACCTTAGAAGACAAAACAAAGAAATTACTTACCTGAGACCCGATGCTAAATCGCAGGTTACTATAGAGTACAACGATGACAACACCCCTACTCGCATCGATGCTATTGTGGTGTCTACACAGCACGATGATTTTGACGAGGAGGAAGCTATGCTGGCCAAAATTAAATCGGACATCATCAACATTCTGATCCCACGAGTTAAAGCTCAATTGCCGGAAAGAATTCAGAAGCTGTTCAACGATGATATCAAATACCACATCAACCCTACAGGAAAGTTTGTTATTGGAGGGCCACATGGAGATACAGGTCTAACCGGGCGTAAAATTATTGTAGACACTTATGGCGGTAAGGGGGCTCATGGTGGCGGTGCATTTTCTGGTAAGGACCCCTCTAAAGTAGACCGGTCTGCGGCTTATGCAACGCGACATATTGCCAAAAACCTTGTGGCAGCCGGAGTAGCCGATGAAGTACTTGTTCAGGTGTCCTATGCCATTGGCGTAGTTGAGCCAATGGGCATTTATGTGAACACTTATGGTACTTCTAAAGTCCAAATGAACGATGGCGATATAGCCAGAAAGGTTTCCGAAATTTTCGATATGCGTCCTTACGCCATCGAAACCAGGCTCAATTTAAGAACACCCATGTATTCAGAAACGGCCGCCTATGGCCATATGGGAAGAAAAAACGAAGTAGTGAAGAAAGTATTCATCAATTCTAATAATCAGCCTCAGGAGTTTGAAGTAGAACTATTTACTTGGGAAAAATTAGATTATGTAGATAAGGTGAAAAAGGCATTCGGCCTGTAAAATAAAGAGGCTGTTTCAAAAGCTCTAAAACTCCTCTTTGTGAATTCAATCAGAATCTATGAGTTCTATAATGAGCCCTGTGAAGACCCTGCAACCTGCCTTTACATAAGTCAGGCAAGTTCAGGGTAACGCTCATTTAACTTTTGAGACAGCTTCTTTCATTTTCTGTTATAGTTGGGCGACCTAGTGGGCTAGCATTTTTTCTTTATGCCGCTTTATCTGTCTTCTAAGTGCCTCCGTACAATGATCTGTGGCCGCCTCAAAAGAACCATTGGTTTTTTGGGCAAATAACTGTTCGCCCGGCACATTGAGCTTAATCTCTACAGTTTTGTTTTGTACACCCTCATTATTCAATCGAAGAATTACCTCGGCATCAATAGTCCTCTCATAAAAGGTATCCAGCTTGTCTAGTTTCTTTTGGATAAAATTGATCAACTTGATGTCTGCATCGAAGTGGAGTGATTGAACTTGTACTTTCATGATGATATAATTTTAAGGGTTAAACTTATGCCTTTGGGTGGGCCTGATCGAAAACCGACTTCAGCTTGTCCAAAGAATTATGTGTATAAACTTGAGTTGCTGCCAAACTACTGTGCCCCAACAAATCTTTCACCGCATTCAAATCGGCACCTTTGTTCAACAAATGTGTGGCAAAGGTATGGCGCAACGCATGAGGGCTCTTCTTATCCAATGACTGTACCTGACTAAGATACTTCTTCACTATTCGATAGACCATCATCGGATATGCCTGCCCTCCATTCTTGTTAACGATCAAAAACGAATCGCTATCGTGAGAAAAGGCATGATTTTTCTCAGTTATATAATTTTTTAACAAACTGTTCAATGAACGGGATATAGGAATTATACGCTCCTTATTTCTTTTACCCAAAACCTTTATGGTAGACTGGCCGGGGTTAAAGTCTGAAACCCTTAGACCTAAAAGTTCTGAGAGCCGAATGCCAGTTCCGTAGAGAAGCTCTAGCAACAGTTGCTCCATTTGGCCCTCCAGTGAATCGTCAAAAACTAACCTATTCAGAAAATCGGAAAACTCCTCCTCATTCGCAAAGCCGGGTAGTTCTTTTTTTACTTTTAACGATTTTATCTTGACAGTCGGATCTTGTGAAATAGTATCTCTCTTGAGCAGATACTTATAAAACGATTTAAGTGAAGCAATCTTTCTGTTTACACTTCGGGGAGAAGTACCGCCATCCATCAAAGACAAAACCCAGGCCCTAATCATTAATTGATTGGCTTCGGTTATGTTTTGAACTTTAAACTTACTTTGGCAGAAAAACTCGAATTGCTTTAAGTCGTTTTGGTAAGACTTAACAGTGTGTTGGCTGTAGCGCTTTTCGTAGGATATGTATCTAAGGAAGGAATCTACCATGCCAGTACTGCGTCATTACACACAGTACTAACATAGCAATTTATAACTACTAAAGAAATGGATTAGTAGTTTTCTTTGGCGTACATTTTTTGCTTGTAAGCCGCTTTGATTTTCTCGTTTCTGCGGGTGACAGAAGGCTTCTCGAAATTCGTTCTAGATCTCAATTCTCTTAGAACTCCGGTTCGCTCAAATTTCTTTTTGAAACGCTTGAGCGCCTTATCGATTGATTCGTTTTCTTTTACGTTGATAATGATCATAATCTAAACACCTCCTCTCAAATGGAGCGCAAAGTTAAAGAAAGGATTTGCAGATTCCAAGGAAGGCAGAATGATTTACCGAAGTATCTGCCTAGAAATCACCAGTTTTTGAATTTCAGAGGTGCCTTCACCAATTGTACACAATTTGCTGTCTCTATAATACTTCTCTACCGGATAGTCCTTTGTATAGCCATATCCACCAAAAATCTGAACAGCCTCATTGGCAAAAGATACCGCACACTCAGAAGCATAGTACTTGGCCATGGCCGACTCTTTGGTTACCGGCTTGCCATTATTCTTTAAGTGAGCCGCCTGGTAGGTTAGTAGCTTGGCACATTCTAGTTTAGTAGCCATGTCGGCCAATTTGAACGATATGCCCTGAAAATTAAAGATTGGCTGATTAAACTGATGCCTTTCTTGTGAATAGGCCAAAGCAGCTTCAAAGGCTCCCTCAGCTATCCCCAAACTCAGGGCAGCAATGGAAATACGACCTCCGTCCAAAACCTTCATAGCCTGAACAAAGCCCTCTCCTTCTTTACCCAACATGCTTGTTTCAGGTATCCGGCAGTCTTCAAAAATCATCTCAGCCGTTTCAGAGGTTCGCATACCCAGCTTATCCTCCTTCTTACCCGCTTTAAAGCCAGGGGTTCCTCTTTCTACCACAAAGGCAGTCATTCCATGCGAATCGCCAACTTCTCCGGTTCTCACGATGACTACAGCCACATCTCCCGACTTGCCATGTGTAATCCAGTTTTTTGTACCGTTAATTACCCACTCGTTGCCATCTTTTCTGGCCGTAGTTTTCATGTTGCCGGCATCTGAACCTGTGTTTGGCTCGGTCAACCCCCAGGCACCAATCCATTCAGCTGTAGCCAGCTTTGGTAGCCAACGTTGCTTTTGCTCTTCATTGCCAAACTGTAAAATGTGTCCGGTACACAAAGAGTTATGCGCAGCCACAGAAAGACCAATTCCCGGGTCGAGCTTAGCCACCTCAGAAACCACTGTAATGTATTCATCATAGGTAAAACCAGAACCACCATAGGCCTGGGGTACCAACACTCCCATTAAGCCCAACTCTCCAAACTTCTTGAAAATATGAACCGGAAACTCTTGCTTATCGTCCCACTCATTGCGAAAAGGGGCTATTTCTCTCTCTCCAAAGTCTTTGATCATATCAGCAATCAGTCGCTGATTCTCGTTCAATTCAAAATCCATTTCCCTTATAGTTTGTCGAAAATTACCAAATTTGAGTTACCAAACAAACGATCGTTAGGTAGAATAGTTTAACGATAATTTGGAGAGCTTTAACTTTGAAAATCAGACATTCAACTAAATTGCACCTGTAATTAAAACATACTCAATTAGCTTCGTGAAAAATCCTATCATGAAAAAAATATTGATCACGGGAGGGGCTGGGTTTATTGGCAGCCATGTAGTTCGGCTCTTCGTGAACAACTATCAAGACTATTATATCTTCAATCTGGATGCACTCACCTATGCGGGTAATCTGGAAAACCTCAAGGATGTACAAGGGGCGTCTAATTATACCTTCTTAAAAGGTGATATTACAGACGCTGAATTTCTGGACGACTTGTTTGCTACCCATCGTTTCGATGGGGTCATACATCTGGCGGCAGAATCGCATGTAGACCGGTCTATTGCCGACCCCCTGGCTTTCGTTAAAACCAACATTATAGGTACGGTCAACTTGTTGAACGCTGCCAAAAAACACTGGGCAGACAACTTGGAGGGCAAAAGGTTTTATCACATTTCTACTGATGAGGTCTATGGATCGCTGGGTGAAACAGGGTTCTTCTTAGAAAGTACTCCTTACGATCCTCAATCGCCCTACTCTGCCTCAAAAGCAGGGTCTGATCATTTTGTAAGGGCTTATGCAAATACCTACAAATTGCCCGTGGTTATTTCCAATTGTTCCAATAACTATGGCCCTAATCAGTTTCCGGAAAAATTGCTACCGCTTTGCATACACAATATCAAAAATAACAAGCCTCTACCCATTTATGGCAAAGGGGATAACATACGAGACTGGCTGTATGTGGTAGACCATGCCAGAGCCATCGATGTGATCTTTCACAGGGGTAGGCTGGGCGAAACTTATAACATTGGTGGGTTTAATGAGTGGAAGAACCTGGACATTGTAGAACTTCTCTGTGACGTAATGGACCGCAAGTTGGGCCGTACCTTGGGGCAGTCCAGAAAGCTTATCACTTTTGTGAAAGACCGGGCCGGCCACGACAAGCGTTATGCCATAGATGCTTCCAAAATTAAAGATGAACTGGGGTGGCAGCCCTCGCTGCAGTTTGAAGAGGGTTTGGAGAAAACCGTAGATTGGTACCTGGCCAATGAAGAATGGTTGGATCATGTAACTTCGGGTGCGTACCAAAACTATTACCAAAAACAATATCAGATATGAAGGGAATCATTTTGGCCGGAGGCTCCGGCACCAGACTATATCCGCTTACATATACTGTAAGTAAGCAGCTAATGCCGGTTTATGATAAACCCATGATCTATTACCCTTTGTCTATACTCATGCTGGCGGGTATCAGAGAAATACTGATTATTTCAACCCCTCACGACTTGCCTAACTTCATTAAATTGTTAGGCGATGGTAGCCGCATTGGTTGCTCGTTTAGCTATGCGGAACAGCCCAAACCGGAAGGTTTGGCACAGGCTTTTACCATTGGAGAGGAATTCATTGGCAACGACAAAGTAGCCCTTATTCTGGGAGATAATATTTTCTATGGATCGGGTTTGCCAAAATTGCTGAAGGAAAATGCCGATCCGGAGGGAGGCATTGTTTATGCTTACCGAGTAAACGATCCGGAACGTTACGGAGTGGTGGAGTTTGATAAAGACATGAACGCCATTTCCATAGAAGAGAAACCACAAAACCCAAAGTCCAACTGGGCAGTGCCGGGCTTGTACTTCTACGACAATCAGGTGGTTGACATTGCCAAAAACCTAAAACCCAGTGCCAGAGGTGAGCTGGAAATTACCGATGTAAACAAAACCTACCTGAATATGGGGCAGCTCAAGGTGAGCACTATGGACCGTGGAACGGCCTGGCTGGATACCGGAACGATTGATTCGCTAATGCAGGCCGGGCAGTTTGTTCAAATCCTGGAAAAAAGGCAGGGTATCAAAATCTCATGTATCGAAGAAATTGCCTACCGAATGGGTTATATCTCTTCAGAAAAACTAGCAGAAATTGCCCGGCCTCTTGAAAAGTCGGGATATGGCGAGTACCTACTCGGTTTACTAAAGCAGTAAACTACTCGTTGTAGAGTACAGTGAGTACCACATGTGCCACAGCACCCAATACGTCTTTTGAAATTACCGAAAGATTGTCTTCCTGTGTGTGGTGATATGGCCCAAAGTCATTGACATTTTTCCGATAATCAATAATGTCAATCATCGGTATGCGCGCATGTTCATTCACAAACTTATGATCGTCAATAATCAGTCCCATGCCCATCTCTTTAACAAACAGGTTGGAGTAACCCAGTTCATGGGCAATATCCCATGTTCGGGATAGCACTCGGCCGGCATTCTGCTGCGAAACACCATCGTAGTAAAACGTAGATCCCTGAGCCCCTACCATATCCAGAAGAATACCGTAATATGCCGTATAGTTTGGATTATGCTTGTTTTTGCTCCAATACTGAGACCCCAAACAATACCAAGACTCTTTACCATAGTCTCTGGGATTGGCCACATCGCTCATGTTTTCGTGTTGCCCCCAATCTTCCCCATCAAATAAAATCATATCAACTCCAACAGCAGGAGGGTTGTCGCCACTCATTATTCGAGCTATTTCCAGTAACACAGCCACACCACTTCCGCCATCATTGGCACCATCTATCTTTATCATATCATTGTTTGGGTCCTTATCGCCAAACGGCCTGGTATCCCAGTGAGCTGCCAACAAGATTCTCTTTTTTGCACTAGGGTTAAACGAGGCGATAATATTCTTAAGCTGAACCTCCGTTCCGTCATAAACCCTGTCTTTGAATGCCTGCACAGTCACTTTACCTCCATATCCTTCAAACTTATTTACAAACCAATTGGCTGCTTGCTCATGAGCCTCAGTATTTGGCACTCTGGGGCCAAACTCCACCTGCTGCTCCACAAAAGCATACAGTGAATCCTTGTTGGGTCTGGGAGCCTCTTTTAAGTTCAGGCTTGCTTTTGCTACAGAA